>LNFM01001394.1_pt1 | contig 55005 bp, 51 predicted proteins | sample 596031 | NCBI WGS metagenome assembly LNFM01 (sample SAMN04254537, study PRJNA301005) | activated carbon metagenome | isolation source: dual media filters at the Ann Arbor, Michigan drinking water treatment plant | place: USA: Ann Arbor
AGCGCCGCCATGATTCAGGCGGAGGACTTCCGTGTCGGTAAGTTCTCTGCCGACGAGAGACTCAAAAACGCGCCTCGCGAAGGTAGATGCCGTTGCCTCGCGGAAATCTAGCGCGCCGTCAAAGAATCTAATGCGGTCGACAACGGGCGTGGAAAGTACACGTCCATCAAACAGTTCGATCTTATGGCTGTTTGCGTCGGTCGTAACTTCATGAACCTGTTCGACGAACCGTTGCGCATTAATGATGGAATCACTGACGATCCGAAAACCGTACGTGGCCTCCCCGACTTCAAGATCTTCTCTAAAATCACTTATCAAGGGCCCAGAAAAACTTCCTATATTTGTGCCTGTCACTTCGTAGTCTCGAGCCAATGTCGTCCTAAGAAAAGCTTCGGCCGTGGGGGCGGCCGCGAGTTCGAACAGGAGGTTTGCATCTGCTGAAACGTAACGCATCAGGGCAACATCGGCCGATGTTGGCTCCACGCCGAAAGCTCGGACCCAGAGCGTCCCAAAGGACTGCTGTGTCAAACCTTCTCCTCGCAAGTTCACCCAATCAGCCGACTCCATTTCGCGTTTAATAATGTAGGAAATAGTGAGGCGCCCTTCTTCAAGACCGGCCTCTTTATATCTCAACCAGTTTTGGTTAGGCCCATAACCATGGACAAGTCTATGAACTCGAATGGCCATTTCCATTTCAGACATTTCGACGAAACTTTGTTCGCTTCTTGCGACGAATACGCCATCAGAAAATTCGAATGCCTCGATGCCGCTGAAGTACACTACCGTGTTATCAGAAATGAACGCGCCACTCCTACCTTCTCGTGCATTAAATGAATTCGAGAACGTCATAGAAAAATTCAATTGAGAAGAAGCAAAATTAGTGAGGCGAAGTGTGTCAAATCCGCCTGAAGCGTCAACAAGATTTATTCCTGCACCAGCGTCTATCGTGTCATCACCCGATCCAGAATTTATCGTATCATTTCCGGCCCCGGCGAGGATTAAGTCGCGGTCGGCGATACCCTGAATCAAATTACTCCCGTTGTCACCTACGCTGATAAGTCCACCTCCTTCCAGTTGGTACCACTGAACAGACAGCGCTTCCTGCTGAGCCTGAGTGCCGTATCCAAACTCCAGCGCCGCCTTGTCAAGAGGCGACAGGTCGCTTCGATAAGTCCCGTCCGAGTTCATGTTGTGCGACATCACGGTATAGCCGCGGTGATTGAGAGAGGGGTCGAGTTGTACGGCACCAACGTAAGGGTGCTTCATACCTAGCGAGTGACCAATTTCGTGCATCATGAAAACTGGTAAATCACTGGCCCCGGGAACGAAGTCCATAGACTCAAATTGATCGAAGTACCGCGCGTTTACTTCAATGCGAGACTGTTGATTTGTATTTGGCCAGCTTACCCAGCCAAGGCCAGTATAATTTTCCATGGTTTGATAGTTAATGACGACGTTGGCCGTTGCCGCGTTTGCAACTTCGACAAACTGAACACCGGAAGCAGCGCTGTGGATCTCCATCGCTGCGCGCCATGCTGCCTTCTGGTAGTCGTTGAACTCGTGATGGTCGCCCATGGTGCCCAGGCTGGCTGCCGACGTCAGTGTCGAAGCATTCCCGAATGCGAACGTAACGAGCGTAGGGGTTCCGATGGCCCCCCCCGTGCGAACTGCGACGTGTTCGATGCCGATGACGGCCAGGGGAGCGTCGGTGGAGATTGCAGTGTCGGGTGTGAGCGACACGGTCTGACTCTGAGCCGGTGAGAGCACATCGTTTGCGACAGACCGAGGCCCGCAACCACCACAAGCGACGCAGCCACCCGCAGCGCAGAAAGAGGTAGTGGTTTCCATTGCGAAGCCCTCCGAACCCGAGGAGGTTTATGCGGGCCGTGTTCTGAATTTTTTTTGAACGCGGATATGGCGTGGGATCTGCGAGGGAACTGAATTCAAGGGGGCCTGCGGCGCTGGAGAACCTTCTTTCATGTCAAGCTGCTGCGACGTCGTCGTAACCGCTGTCTGGTCCCCACCTTGCGGCCGGCTTCCGGATGGTGCGCTGTCGCGGCTGATGTCGCGATGGGGTGCCTGATGGAGATCGAGGCGGAGACTGCGAGCGCTCATACGAGAAGTCGTAGGAGCGCGCGTAGCGAGGTGGTGGAGGTGATCACCCGAGGCGAGCGGCGCCGGGCGTGGTCGACGGACCAGAAACGCTTAATCGTCACCGAGGCGATGGAACCCGGCGCAATGCCGGCGGAGGTCGCGCGGCGCTGGGGCATCGGGACGGGCCTGCTCTACACGTGGCGCCGGCAACTGTTGGCCGGCGAGTTCGGCGAGCCGCCAGTGCCGCTGCCGGTCTTCGCCCAGGTCAGCCTGGCTCCGACGACGAAGCCCGAGGCCGCGCCGCCAGATCCGACGACGCGCAGCCCCGACGCCGTGCCGGCGATGCCGGGCCGTATGGAGATCACGCTGCCGGGCGTCGCTGTCATATGCGTCGGCGCCGACGTGGACGGCGCGGCACTGCGCCACGTCCTCGCGGCGCTGGCGTCCGCATGATCGGCCCGGCGCCGGGGACGCGCATCTTCCTAGCCTGCGGCCAGACCGACATGCGGCGCGGCATGGACGGGCTGGCGGCGCTGGTGCAGCAGGCCTTCGGCGCCGATCCCTTCGTCGGCGCGGTCTGGATCTTCCGCGGCCGCCGCGGCCGGCTGGTGAAGTGCCTGTGGCACGATGGGCAGGGCCTGTGCCTGTTCGCGGAACGGCTGGAACGAGGACATTTCCCCTGGCCGGTGACGAACACCGGCAGCATCGCGCTGTCCGCCGCGCAGGCCTCGATGCTGCTGGAGGGGATAGACTGGCGGAACCCGCAGCGGACCTGGCGGCCGAGCGCGACGTGATCGCCGCGGCGCAGCCGGTTTCCGCTTGCTGCGACGCGGCTGCGTCGGTGACGATTCCGTCGTGCCGGACGACACTCCGCAGACCGCCGACCAGCCCGACGAGACCGCGCTGCTGCGCGCCGAGTTGGCTGCGGCGGAGGCACGGATCGCAGCCCTCGAGCAGATCATCAAGGGCCTGCAGCGGGCCCGCTTCGGACAGAGCAGCGAGCGCATCGAGGCCGGCCAACTCGCCCTCGAACTCGGCCGCGCGCCGCTGACGCCGGAGCCGGCGAACGACACGCCGGCCAGGCGCCGCGACAACACCGGCAACGGCCAGCGCCGGCGCAACCGCGGCGCGCTGCCGGCGCATCTCGAGCGGATCGAGGAGGTGCTCGACCTCGCCGACCAAGGCTGCCCCTGCTGCGGGATTGCGATGCGCCGGATCGGCGAGGATCGGTCGGAACGGCTCGACGTCGTGCCGGCGCAACTGCGCGTCCGCGTCACTATCCGGCCGCGCTATGCCTGCCGACGCTGCGAGGAGGGCGTGCACCAGGCCCCGGCTCCCGCGTGCGCCATCCCCCGGCGGCCTGCCGACCGAGGCGCTGCTCGCCCAGGTGCTGGTCGCCAAGTACGGCGACGGCCTGCCGCTCTATCGCCAGGCCGCGATCCTGGCGCGCCAGGGCATCCACCTCGACCGCTCGACGCTCTGCGACTGGGTCGCCAAGGCCTGCTGGTGGCTGCGGCCGCTGCACGGGCTTGTCCTCTCCCATGTCACCGGCAACGCGCGGGTCTTCGCGGACGACACGCCGCTGCCGACGCTGGAGCGCGGACGATGCCGGACCATGGATGGCCGGCTCTGGGCCTATGCAGTGGACGACCGCGCCTGCGGCGGCACCGGGCCGCCCGCGGTCGCCTACCTCTACGCCCCCGACCGCAAGGGCATCCGTCCCGCCATCCATCTCGCGGGCTTCCGGGGCGTGCTGCAGGTCGATGGCTACGCCGGCTTCAAGACGTTGGAGAGGGGACGCAACGACGGCTCGGTCGTGGTCGCCTTCTGCTGGGCGCATCTGCGCCGACGCTTCTGCGAGATCCACGCCGGCACCGCCTCGCCGATCGCCGCTGAGGCCCTGCTGCGCATCGGCGAGATCTACGCCATCGAGCGCGAGATCCGCGGCCGGTCGCCGGAGGCTCGCGCCGCCATGCGCCAGGCCCGCAGCGCCCCGCTCGTCACCGGCATGCAGACCTGGCTGCAGGCGCAGCTCGACCGCGTCAGCCGCGACAGCGCGCTCGCCAAGGCCATCCGATACGGCCTGCGCCACTGGGCCGGGTTGCAGCGCTTCCTGACCGACGGCCGGCTCGAACTCGACAACAACATCGTGGAACGGGAAATCCGCCCGGTGGCCGTGACGCGCAAGGCTGCGCTCTTCGCGGGCAGCGAGGGCGGCGGCGAGACCTGGGCGATCGCCACCACGCTGATCCGCACTGCAATCCTGAACGGCCTCGACCCGCAGGCCTGGCTGCACGACGCGCTGGAGCGGATGGTCAGCGGCGAGGTGCGCTCGACGCAACTCGACACCCTGCTGCCCTGGAACTGGCGCCAGCCCGGCACCGCCGCCGCGGCATGACCCGCCGCGCCCGGATCCCGGCGCTCGCCCTCGACGACCTCGAGGCTTGGCTCGCCGACCAGCCCGACATCGCCCGACGCAACTGGACCGTCTCCGCCATCGACGGCTTCTGCGCCGCCCTCGTCGTCGGCCCCGAGCGCATCGCCACGGAGGCCTGGCTGCGCGTGATCTTCGGGCCGAGCCTGCCGGCGACGCCGATGGGTCTCGCCGCCGTGCAGGCCGTGCTGGATCACCGCCAAGCCATCCACCGCGACCTCCACATCGATCAGGGCCGGCGCTGGCGCCCGATCTCCATGCGCACCGACGACGGCAACGTCCTCGCCCAGCCATGGGCTGCGGGCTTCATGTTCGCGGTCAAGCGATGGTCGCTCGCCTGGCGCCCCATGTTCGAACGCAACGACCACGTCGGCCTCATGCTGCCGATCATCGCCTGCTCGGAAGCCGAGGAGGTCGAGAAACTCATCGCAAATCGGCCCAAGGAAGTTCGCGACCATATCGGCCGCGCCTACCACCACATCCCCGAAGCCGTCTGCGCTATCCGCGACTACTGGCGACACCAACCCGCAGCGTCCTGAACCCAATTCAACGCGGCCGTGGGGTCCAGACGACGCTTACACGTCGTCAGCCTCGCCGTACTTGTTTGATTCATTCCCGGGTGCATCGACGGTGGCCAATCGGGCCGGCGGCGACTGGCGCTCAGCCACGACACCCTCCCGCAGCTCGCTTCTGGAAACCACGCGTCTGGGCCGCAGCAGCAAGGCGCACGACTGGGGTGTTAAGCCCGCCGCACAAAGGGCGGGTTTGCTCACGGCCGCTGCTGATTAGATTGGTCTGACGCGCTCGGGATGCTTAGAAGCCCAGTCTGGGATCAGGCAATGTCTGAGCGCTTGTCGGCTGTATAACTAGGCTGGCGGAGATGATATCTTGGTGGACGCTGGAAGATGCACAACGCTCCTCGCAATATATGCCGTGTACGCGCGATTGGTGTAGTGCGAATATTGTACGCGCGCCTTATCTATGTCGATATGAGCAGCAATCATTGTTCTTTCGTCGGACTTGATAAGGGAGACGAAAATGCAGTCTTCAAGAATATGAACAACAGATGCAAGCTCGAACTCACTTAGGTCGCGATTTGCAGGCTCCAAATCACATACTATATGCACAAAGAGATTTAGCTTTTGGCGGCTCTCGATATTTATCGCACCTTTTTCAAATATCGCATCCAGCTTTCGCTGAAAGGGCAGAGTATCACTAACATCCAGCATTCCGGATACGATCTCGAAGCATCTTTTCAGGCAAATTTCTGCCAGGTAGATTTCGCCCTTGTCCACGGCACGGTAAAGTTCGACTAACGCCCTGCGCAATCTGCTGGTATCTGGATGGTCAAGGCTTGACATTACGTATTTCTTAAACCAATCCGGCATCTCCTCTTTCGGAAGAGGCGGAAAGTAAGAAGTCTCTTCAATAAATACATACTCCTGCTCGCCGTCAGGCCCAATGATAGGCCTTACTTGTGCCGAGGTATCCACACACGCTAACTCCACAAATATATAATGGCATTTAGTGCACTCTAGGATTCGCCAAGTTGTGTAATGATCATCAGCCTCTAGATCGCTCGAGTCGGTGTGCGAGGCGTGAATCACGCACTGCATTGCATCTCGGCACACTGCACAGGTCGCCAGCCTAAATTTCCGCTGGGATACTGGCTTTTCGGCCTCGTTGTTAACAATCGTCATGGCCCACCGTTGCAGCATACTGGTAGTTTGGCAACTAAGCTCCAGCGTGCGCGCTTGGAGGTAGGAGTATACGAGCCGCGATGAGGCGATGACGCAACGCCCCCCCTCAGCCACTCCATGTATCACGTTAAGAGCCGCTCACCACGGGTTGAGCGAAGCACCTCGCCGAAATCCACCTTCGCGGCCCGGAGCCAAGCAACGTTCGCCACGCAAACGCGTCAGTGGCGTCGGCGCCTCCGTCAGACACGTCCGCCGCCTCGCGTCCGAGGCATTTGGCCCGGCGTCGAGAACAGACCAGGTGCGGCTAACCCGAACGAAGGCAGGAATTTTTGCAAGGCCGTCCGCCGAAACGTCACCCTGCCTTCGCCCTGCCCGCCGATCTCGGGTTCGTGCCAAGACCCATCCTCTTCGCCAGGGAAGAACGGTGCTTCGCATAATCGGGAGCAACCATCGGATAGTCGACCGGCAACCCCCAGCGTTCCCCGTAATGTTCGGGTGAGAGTGGAGCGGCCCCCAATTCGAACGGACAGGCGGCATAGCCCGGAGGGCCTTGGTTCAAGCCTAGGCGCACGCCTATGTCGAAGCCCATCGAGCGCGTTGAGATCATCATCGGCATCCACCGCCGCCGGCGCTACACTGGCGAGGAGAAGGTCCGGCTGGTCGAGCAGACCATGCAGCCCGGGATGACGGTCTCCGCCGTCGCCCGGCTCCACGGCGTCTCGCCCAGCTGCTGTTCCAGTGGAGGCGGCGCATGGCCGAGGGTGGGCAGGAGGCGGTCAGGGCTGACGAGGACGTTGTCGCGGCAAGCCGCGCCCGCGAACTCGAGGCGAAAGTACGCGAACTCGAACGCCTCCTCGGCCGCAAGACTATGGAAACCGAGATACTCCGCGGGGCCCTGGAACAGGCACGCCCAAAAAACCCATGTGTCGCTTGCCGTCGCCGCCACCGCGCAGTTCCCGGTGAAAGCCGTGGCGGAAACCCTTGGCGTCGCCAGGTCAAATCTGATTGAGCAGTTCCGCCGCTTCGAGCGGCCGCGGCGCGGCCCTTACCGCCGCGCCGAGGACGAGGCCCTGCTAGCCGAGATCCGCTCCATCACCGACGCCCGCCCCACCTACGGCTATCGCCGCGTCACCGCCCTGCTGAACCGGGCCAGGCACAGCTCCGGCGAGCCCCAGGTCAATCACAAGCGCATCTTCCGCGTGATGCGCCTCTCCTCAATGCTGCTGCAGCCCTATACCGGCAGGCGGCTGATCCGCGCTCATGAGGTCCTGCTGGAATGGCGAGGTTGTCCGCATCGCCGTTGCCATCGACACCGATGACCGCGAGATCATCGCCTGGGTCGCCATATCCGGCGGAGGCATCTCCGGCGAGATGATCCGCGACATGATGCTCGACTGCGTCGAGCGCCCCGCCTTGCGGCAACGTCGGCACATGCCCGCAGATCCCCGACGTCGTGGTATGGCCATTTTGGATGGCCGGTGGCACCGTTATAGACGCGAAGGAGTTGCCAGTTCATTGACAGGTCAGGCGCTGGTCGCAGTCGTTGGGAACTGGGATGGCCGCTTGGCAAGCGCTCATTGATGGCGGGTGTTCCGTAACCTTGGCGCCTAAAGGTGCAGGCACTAGGAACGGGATTGCCCACGGTCGCGTGCGACCTCGCGGAGCAGGCCGGACACCGTGCTGAGGATCATAACAGCGTCCACGCTACCCCTCTCGTGCGCGATGCTGAGCACGTGCTCGACTGCGACAGCGGCGTTGATAAGGTTCTGCGAGAGGTCGATTCTGCATGAGGGCGGTTCGCCCGGCGCGGGCCCGAGATCAAGCTTTCGATGGAAATCCATGACGTTCATTGCTCCTTTTTTGGAAGGTGATGCCGTTACGCTGACTCACGCCCCCCGGCAGCTGCTTGGAGCAACTCGATGACGGCGTGGAGGACGAGTTCCGCGTTGATGCTGCCGGCCGCCTTTGCGGCGGCGAGGACCTGCTCGGCGGCCCGGAGGGTGCCAGCGCCGATACGCTGCCCCGGCCCGCTCGCGTCTCCGTTATCATCTAATCTTTCATTAATGAGAAGGCGCTCGCTGATGTCCGACATAAAGCGATGATCCCCCTTGACCTACGCGCTCGCTGCACCACCGGAATAGGGCTGCAAGATCACCTTGTCCACAGATTACTAAACCAGAGATTGATTTGTGGCTGCGGTGCAAACGTATCAACTAATTGAAATTGATGGAAATACGGTTGATGGCTAGAGTCTTTGACGCGCATTTCACGGGCAACGGGCGATGCGAATCGCCGCCGCAACCTCACGGTTTTGCAGTGATCTCAAAAATACTACTCTGGGTTGTATACTGGGACGCCCTCCGCTACCGTCCCGTCGAATCTATGGCCAGCGGGGGGAAAACTCAGGCAGTGTGGTGCTATGAAATCCTCCCCGCTGGTCCATAGCCCGCATTACACGTACGCGTGTTCAATGCATTCTCATCGGTAGCTAATGACATCCTTCGTCCGCAGCAACGTTGTCGATGCCGCCGAGCATGCGATGCGCACCCACCTGGGGCAGAGTGATCAGCCGTTGGCCCGCCTTGAAGCCTTGGCGAAGGAGTTATTTCTGGCTTTTTGTGACGCCGCTGGCGGGCGCCCCGAGGTGACTGCTCTCGCGGAGGTGGCAGCTGGCTTTCGCTGCGCGTACGAACGGATCTGGATCGAGTTCGGTGGCGACCCGCGCGCCATCCCGGACGTCGCATTCCCGCTCGACGACATGCATGATCCGACCCCATGGTCCGGGCGGCCCATTCACCAGTAGCCCGCCGTGGCCCGCCAGCCGGCGCGGTTGAAGCCACAGACCGCTATGTCGGGGCGGCGCTTCGTGCCCTGCGTGTAGCGAGCGGCCTGAATCGGCGCGAGGTCGCTGCCCGATTGAGCGTGACATACCCCACCGTGCACAAATGGGAGCGCGGTGAAATCCGAATTTTCCCCGAAACGCTGGTGCGGGTGGCGGCATTGTTCGGCGTCGAGGTCGCGGAACTCTTTCCAGGCGCCCAAATACTTCGGGGCGGCTTAGGCATGCGCTCCCGACGTCGACGCATGCGACAGACCGCCGCCTTTGTCGGGTACGTTAGACGCATCCCCTCTGAGGCGCTCCAGGATAGCCTCGCCCGCGTCACTCGTCTCATTCTCGAGGGACAGCGAACGCCGTCACCTACAAACTCCGATTGAACGGTCGGCGGCAACGTTTCCATGGCTAATTGGGGGCGGTTGCTCGCGCTACTTTGGGTCGCTCCAAGCCACATCACTCGTCCGGCTCCCGACGTCTTGTGATTGCGCCGTGAGCAGCGGTCTCGTCACGGCACTGCCACCTCAGGGATCGCGTGCCAAGGGCGACGAACAGAGGCGCCTCCCGACGGCGCCCACTTCACTGACATTACCTGCGGGGCGCGAAGACTTCCGCAGCTATCCGGAGTGCCCGATCTAGATCCTACGTCCATTCTGGCGGCGTACGACCGAGGCCAGGGCAGAGCCAACGCCGCGCAGGAACACCCACGCTCCCACCAACCCAAGCACTACCAGGCTCGAAGCAAGGCCCTGAGACATCATAACCTCCACCTGCCCGTCATGGCGAGTGTCGCGAAAATTGCCATTCTACCCCGGAGCCGCCACCAACCGGCGGGACTACTGGCGCAAACGTGATGCGTACCGAAAGAGCCGCCGCCAGCGGTGCTGCACGCGTCGCGCGAGGGCTTGGCTGGCCGACTATTCCGTGAATACCAACAACATGATCACACCCTTTGCTTGGCTTCCCGCGCAGACAGAGCGAATGGTCGGTGGCACGCCGAACATGGCTGCGCTGCCCCGCTGAGGCCCACGCCGCGGGGCTCGGGCTGGTAGCACCCGGCTGATCGGGTGCCGAACTGGAGCCCGACCATGACCAAGCTTTCCGATACCCAGCGCGTGATCCTCAGCCGCGCCGCCCAGCACGACGCGCTTCTGGCGGCGCCGCCCCCCAAGTTGCCCGCCGCCGCGCGGCAGGCGGTCCTGCGCAGCATGATCGGCAAGGGTCTGCTGGAGGAGGTGCCGGCACCGCGCGAGGCGATCGCCCTGGGCTGGCGCCAGGACGAGGACGGCGCCTGGATCGCGCTGCGCATTACGGCGGCGGGGCTGGCGGCAATTGGCGTGGAGCAGGAGCCGGAAGCCGCACCGGAGATGCAGGGTGCGGCCCCCGAGCAGGTGGTCGGCGACCTTGCCGACGCACCTAGGACCGGCCCCGCGGCGTCCGAAATGGCGCTCTTGCCCACAGCGCCCCAGGGAGACTCACTGGCGGCGCTTCCGCCCGCCCCGCCCTCACCCAGCGGCGAGGCGCCAGAGGGCCCCCAGCGCCCGCCCGTGAGTCAGCACGAGCCTATCGGCCGCGCCGCCGCCCTGCGCATGGCCGCGACGACGGTCCTGACCGCCTGGGACGCCCCGGAGCGCGATGGGCTCGGAGATGCGCTGACGTCCCTGCGCGCGGTCCTGGCAGCCACATCGAGGGCCGCACGCGTCGCCCGCCCGCCCCGCGACCCGGCCACCCCGCGCCAGCCCCGCACCGGCACCAAGCAGGAGGCCGTTCTCTCCCTGCTGCGTGGCGACGAGGGCACCACCATCGCCGAGATCATCGACGCCACCGCCTGGCTGCCGCACACCGTCCGGGGCTTCCTCGCCGGCCTCAAGCGCCGCGGCATCACCGTCGAGGTGCTGGAGCGCGTCCGCCAGGTCGGGCCGAACAAGCAGGGCGCGAAGGGCTCCTACTCGATCTACGGTATCGCCGAGGTCGGCTGATGCGCCTGGGCGCGCACACGCCCCGCCTAGCGGTCGGGCTCATCCGGGTCTCGACTGCCGAGCAGGGGAACAGCGGGCTGGGCCTCGAGGCCCAGCAGGCCAGCATCCGCTCCATCATCGCCGCACAGGGCTGGACGATGGTCGCGGAGTTCTCCGACATCGCGTCCGGCAAGGACGATCGGCGGCCGGGCTTCCAGGCCGCGCTGGCGCGATGCCGGCAGCTCGGCGCCGTGCTGGTGGCCGCGCGGCTGGATCGCATCACGCGCCGCGCGCACACCCTGTCGCAGCTGCTGGAAGACGGGGTCTGGATCCGCGCGGCCGACATGCCCGGCGCGGACGACCTGATGCTCCGGATCTATGCCGCCATGGCGCAGAAGGAGCGAGAGCTGATCAGCGAGCGGACGAAGGCGGCCCTGGCGGCCGCCAAGGCAAGGGGAAAGGCGCTCGGAGGCGACCGCGGTACCGGCCTGTCACAGGCCCGAACGCCGTGGAGGCGGCGCAAGCGCGTCGCCAGGCAGCAGAGCGGGCAGCGCACCGTCTGGTCCTCGAGATTGAACGGCTGCGCACCGAAGGTATCGAAGGGTATGCCGCTCTAGGCCGCGCCTTCAACGCCCGCCGTGTCGCGACACCGGGCAGGACGGGAACCTGGACGCACGCGACCGTCTCGCGCGTCATGCAGCGGGTCGCGTCTGCGCTAGTCGCGGACTGATTGGTGCCAGAGAGCATAGAAGGCGAGGGCGGCGCGTTCGAATCGATCGGAGACATGCTGCAATGGGCGCACACTGCCCGACCGCTTGTGGCAGCCATCCGCATCACCCCTACAATGAGCCCATGGACCTTCGATCCCTTGGCGCAGGTGTCGCCGCACTGCGCGAACACAATTCATCCCTCGTGTTGCGCCAGATCCTGTCGTCGCAGGGCCTTTCCCGGTCCGATATCGCCATGCGCGTCGGCCTTACGGAGGCCGCCGTCTCGCGAATCACCCGAGACCTCATCGCAGCGGGGTTCGTCCGCGAAGGCGACGAGGTTCCTGCCGAACCCGGTCAGCGCGGGCGCCGGCACGTCCAACTGGCAGTGAACGGCAACGGCGCCATGTTCGTGGCCGTCAGCCTGACGATCTCCGATCGCCGTGTGTCGATCGTTGATCTCACCGGTCGCCGTCGCGCCGAAGCGTCTCTTCCGCCCGAACTCCCGCACGACTATGCCGCGCTGCTCGACAAGGTAATAGTGAGCGCACGGTACCTTCTGGGCAAAACGCGGGTGCAACGACACCGCGTCTTGGGCCTGGCGGTCGCAACGGCAGGCGCCGTCGATCATGCCTCGGGCCGCGTCGCGGCATCCTCCCTGGCCGTCCTCGAAGGCCGGGCGCTGGCCGCGGACCTCTCCAGGCAGCTCCGCGTGCCAGCCATCGTCGAGACGATAGGCAATACCTTCGGTCTCGCAGAGGCGCACCGCTCCATTCGGCAGGGCAGCGCCGAGATGGCGGGGCCAAGCCTCGTGGTGCACGTCGCATTCGGTCTCGGTGTCAGCGTCATGATCGACGGACAGCTGATGCGAACCGGTGGCGACGAGCGTGCCGCCGGCCACGTCCCGGTCCCAGGGGGCACGAGCCGGTGCGTCTGCGGCGCCCGCGGCTGCCTGATGGCGGAAGCGGGTGGCTACGGTATCCTTCGGCGTCTTGCGGGGATCGCCGCCGACGCTCCGCGGCAAGGCTGGGCGGAGATGCGGCCTGATGCGCTGCAGGACGCCGTGCGGCGTTCGCGGATAAGCAGCGACGGCACCGCCGGGGTCATGGCCGGAGCCGGGCGGCTTCTGGGCGAACGGCTTTTCGATGTGGGGTCTGCGATAGCCCCTCGGCGCGTGCTACTCGGCGGACCACTCGCGGCATCTGAGCCCTTTGTAGCAGGCGTAGCTGACGGACTCGCTGCCGCCCACGCACGGATCGGAGCCGCTCCGCCAGTTCTGCGCGTGTCAGCCATCGACTATCTGCAGGCTACAGAACTCCTCGCGATCGAGGAATTCGCCTTGAATCGCCCACTGGTCGTCGGACTGGCGCCGGTGGCTTGATGCTTAATCGACAATTGCTTACCGTTTGCAATCATACTTGACCCCCTGGAGGTTGCCTTGGAACTCGTCGATCTGAGCCGCGAAATCCACCACAAGATGCAGCGGCTGGTGAACCACCCCACGATCGAGGTGTATCCCTTCAGCACGCATGACGAGAAGCGTGTCGCGGACGGCTATGAATTCTCCTCGGCGACAATGGTGCTGCACATGGGTGACCATGGCGGAACGCATGTCGACGCCCCCGTCCACTTCGACGACAAGCCCGGCGCCAAGACGATCGAGGAGATGCCGCTCGAGACCTTCTTCACCGAGGCGCTTTGCCTTGACCTCACGCATGTCCCGGACCGCACCGACATTACCGTCGCGCATCTCGAGGAAGCGGAACGCAAGGCGGGCGTGGCGATCCAGCCGAAGGACACGGTCCTGCTTTATACGGCCTTCTACAAGCGCGCCGCCGGCACCGATGGCTACATCACCGATTTCCCCGGGCTGACGAAGGAGAGCGCCACCTGGCTCGGGCGCAAGGGCATCACGGCCTTCACCGTGGAATCGGTCAGCCCGGGCCGTCCGGGGCGGAACAACTTCGAGGTGCATCACGTCTGCCGCGACCTGGGCTTCACGCACTACGAGGGCGTGGTGAACCTCGACAAGGTGGTCGGTCGCGGCCGCTTCCGTTTCATCGCCTTCCCGCTGCGCATCCGTGCCGGCACGGGCAGCCCTGTGCGCGCCGTGGCCTGGTTTCCGTGAGCGCGGCGCCAGCCTGGGCGCTCGACGCGACAGACCTGGTCGCAGCCTTCCGCAGCGGCGCGCTGGACCCAGTCGCTGCACTCGAGGCCTGCCTGTCACGCGTAGAGGCGACAAACCCCGCGCTCAACGCAATCGTCACCTTCGACCGCGACGGCGCTCGTGCCGCGGCGGCGGCGAGCGCCCAACGCTGGCGCGATGGAGCGCCCCAGGGGCCGTTCGACGGCGTGCCCATTACGGTGAAGGACAACCTGTACGTCGGTGGGCTGCGCGCGACCTGGGGCAGCCGGTTGTTCGCCGACCACGTCGCGCCGCAGGACGACGTGCCGGTGGCCAGGCTGCGTGCCGGCGGGGCCGTGATCATCGGGAAGACCAATACGCCCGAATTCGCCCTGGCCGGCTTCACGGACAATCCGGTGTTCGGATCGACCGGCAATCCCTGGGCGCCGGACCGGCAGCCGGGCGGATCGAGCGGCGGCGCCGTAGCGGCGGTCGCCGCCGGCATGGGACCGGTTGCGATCGCGACCGATGCTGGCGGATCGCTGCGTCGCCCAGCCGGCCATGCCGGCGTCGCGACGCTGAAGGCCACGCCGGGACGCGTACCGCGGCGCTGGGGCTTTCCCGCGCTGGCCGCAGACTTTCAGGTCATCGGGCCGATCGCGCGCAGTGTCGGCGACCTGCGCGCGACGCTGGCGGTGATTGGCGAGCCGCGCGCAGCACCTGCGACGCCCGCCCGGCTGCGCATCCTCGCGGTCAGTCGCTGCGGCGACGCGCCCGCCGATCCCGGTGTGCTCGCTGCCTTCGAGGACGCAGTCGGCGTGCTGCGCGGCCTCGGCCATGAGGTGAACGAGGTTGCGGCGCCCTGGGATCCCGACGAGGTCGGCACGCTGTTCGCGACCATCGCCTCGGTCGGCGTCGCGCGTGTCGTCGCGGGCCACGATGGTTGGGAGGCACTGGTCACGCCCGCAATCCGGGCGCAGGCGGAAGCGGGCCTGCGACTGCCGGCCGCCGACTATCTCCGCGCACTCGACAGGATCGGTGTGCTGCGGGCGGAGATGGGCGACTGGATGGCCACGACGGATGTCGTCGCGACGCCATCGGCCGCCGTGCTGCCGTGGCCGCGCGACAGCACGGGCCCGGCAATGGTCGATGGCATCGCAGTCGGGCCGCGGGCGGCGGCGCTCTACTCGACGGTCATCAACCTGGCGGCGCTGCCGGCCGTGGTGGTCCCTTCGGCACAGGTCGACGGCCTGCCGACTGGTCTGCAACTCGTCGGCGCGGCGTTCCGGGAGGACCTCCTGCTCGACCTCGCTGAAGCCTATGAGCGGGCGAAGCCCTGGCAGAAGCTCGCCACGCTCTGAGGTGGTTCAATTGCCGGTGCGGCGCACCGGTAATGTGCTCGTGTCGATCGTGCCGAGCCAGGCCGGACCGCCATGCGCGACGAAGAGTGCCGCCGCGAGTCCCGCGAAGGCCGTCTGCACGGCCAGGTCGCGTTCCCCGAACGTCCCGCGCGCTGCATTCGCGCAGATGATCACGCCGAGGTAGTCGTCCTGCCAGAGCATCGGCGTGAACATCGAGGAGCCGGCGCGAAAGGCCTGCAGGATTTTGACGAAGCTCGCATGCAGCGTCGTGTCGTGCAGCACCATCGCGCGGCGTGTCGCCGCGACATGGCCAGGATGGCCCAGCGCGATGTCCACCAGCTCGTGATGCTGCGCGGCGGGGAAGTTCACCGGCGCGCTGATCAAGTGGTGCCGCCCGTCCGGCATGCGCAGGAAGACCGCGCATGCGCTGGTCACCGCCGGCGGCGGATCGTCGCGATAGGCCATCGGCGCCAGCGCCGCGGACCGGTCACCGAGCAGCGCGGGCAGCGTGCGGGTGACGCACCACAGCGCTTCCTCCGGCCCCTCGGCGGCGCCGGCCTCAGCCGCGACACGGGTCAGCGCCAGCATCGCGTCGTGGGAGAGTTCAAGCGTGTTGCGCATGCGGCGCCCTATCGCAGGAGGTTGAGTTGCCGCGCGACGGCGCCAAGCGCCTCGTACTCGGCACGGATCGACTGCGCGAAGGCCTCGCCGGTCTCGATCTGCATGACGGCTGCCTGTTCGCGCATCAGGGTCGCGAAGGCGGGTCGGCGCGCTGCCTCGGTGAAGGCCGTCGCCAAGCGTTCGAGACGGTCGGCCGGCAGACCGCGCGGGGCGATCAGCCCCCACCAGATGGTGATCGCCATGTCGGACAGGCCAACCGCGGACAGCCCCTGGCTGCCGGGTGCCTCGGGCGAGCCCTCTGCCGTCGTGAGCATCAGGCATTTCGCCCTGTCGGCGCGCAGCGCCGGCACCGCGCCGGTCAGCGACCCGCCATAGAAGGTGATGTGGCCGCCGAGGAAAGCCGGCAGCGTCTGCCCGGCACCCTGGAAAGGCACCGCGGTCAGGTCAAGCCCGAGGCGGCGCCAAACGCGCTCGACGCCAAGATGCATGACACCGCCCATGCCCTCGTTGCCCCAGGTGTACTGGCCGGGGTTGGCGCGGATGCGTTCGACCAGCTCTGTCAAGTTCGAAGCCGGGAAATCCGGCCGCGCGCAGATCGCGAAAGGCGAATAACCCACGCGTAGCACCGGCGTGTAGCTGTCCAGCTGGTAGCGCGCGCCGAGGGTATGCGGCGCGGCGGTCAGCGGCGTGTTCCAGACGAAGCCGAGCGTATGCCCGTCAGGCCTGGAATCGATGACGAATTGCGTGCCGATCGTGCCGCTGCCGCCTGGCCGGTTCTCGACGATGATCGGCTGGCCCAACGACGCGCCGATGAGTTCGACGAGCTTGCGCGCGAAGATGTCGGTGCCGCCGCCCGGATTGACGGGCACGATGATGCGGATCGGACGATCCGGGAATGTTTGCGCCCCAGCGGGCCAAGCCGCGAGCATGAGCAGGCACGTGACGACGGTGCGGATAAGCATCTGAACCCCTTTCCGATCAACCGTGCGATGGCGTGTGCGGATTTAGATGCCGCCTGTAATCAACTATGGACCCTCCAGCTGGACTTGAAAAGAGGTCGGCGAGCTCCCGTGGATTCACTTTGGTCCTCAAGCAGCGCATGCATGCTGCTCGTTGGGGCCACGTCATGTTCACCACCGACCAACAGTGGTTGCTCGGTGTTGAACAGGCGGTTCTGATTGGCTTCAACGAAGCGACCGGTGAGACCGCAGCCGCATTCTTCGATCTTGCACAGGCCGGTCGCGCCGGGATCGACGACCTCCAGCGGCTGAAGGCCATTCTGATCGTCGCCGCAACCGAGACAACGGACCATGTGCTCGTCGGAAGCGCGAACTGCACGCTTGCTGCACTCGGGCATGAATCGCGGCCTGGGATCAACGAAGAGGCCTGCCTTTATCGTCGGCTGCCGGGTGGCCGGGTCCTCGCCGATCTGGGCCTCGCCTCGATCGCGAACGACGAATCCACCGTCGATCTGGCCAAGCTTCCTCCCTTTGATATTGGAGAGGCGCTGCCGCTGAACGACGCGCGCGCAAGAGACCCCGGCATCTTCGAAGCGGTTTTTGATTGGTTGCACTGGTGGCCGGCTTCGCCCGCGCTCGTGGCCGACATCGTTGGTGGTTCGGTGGCGGTTGAAGTGACCGGGGACGATGACGTCACCATTGTATTGACGCCTGACGTCGCGCAGGCGTCCAGCAGGCTGCCGTTGACGTTCCTGCTACCCGGAAAGCTGGGACGCCCAAGACTCGCTCGGGTCCGGGAAACGCCCGGCGGGGGCGCTGCGTCGGCTACCGTCGTCATGGGCTTCGTCGGGCGCCAGCAGGGCCAAAAGGTCGAACGAAGATCCTTGCCTGGTCAGGCTTGTGGCGACGGCGCGGTTGGGAGGTGACAACCGGCATGATCCGCGGCCACGGGCAGACAGCGCGATCCCGCGACGGTCTGTCCGCTCCGTCAGATCTGCCGCAAGGTCATGCGGCGGGATCGACATCAGGGGCTCTCGGCCCCTGCTGATGCGTTTTCCGCGTTCCAACTCTGATGAAGGAGGCCGATCGTCTCTTCATCAGTGAGTTGATGGAAATCAGCGAAGAATCCGCCCACGCCGCGAAAGGCTCGGCTCGGGTTCAGGCAGACGACGTCGTCCGCGAGGGTCGCGATTTCGGCAAGCGTGTCCTCTGGCGCGACCGGCACGGCGACCACGATTCTTGCAGCACCCTGCCGCCTGATGGCGGCCAGTGCGGATTTCATGGTGGCGCCGGTCGCCAAGCCGTCATCGACGAGGATCGCTGTACGCCCCGCCGGATCGATCCGCGCGCGCTTGCCGAGGTAAAGCGCGCGGCGGCGCTCCAACTCGGCCAGTTCACGGGTGCAGGCGCGCGCGATATAGGCGTCGTCAACCCCCGAGGCATGCCGGATGTCCTCGTTCAGGATGGTCTGCGGCACCGTGCCTTCGACGACGGCGCCGAGCGCGAGTTCGGGATTGAATGGCGCGCCGATCTTGCGGACCATCACGAGATCAAGCGGGGCTTTCAGCCGGCGCGAGATTTCGACAGCGACTGGCACACCGCCGCGCGGCAGCGCATAGACCGCCGGCCGGTCCAGCGCCATGGACGCCAGCCGGACCGCGAGCCGCTGCCCGGCCTCGGCCCTGTCCGCGAATGTCGTTTCACCGCCACTCATTAGACCAGATTATCCTGCCGATGCCTCGGCACGTTGATCTTGAACAAGGTGAAAGCTGGATCAACCCGCATGTGATGGGCGCACGGTCGGGGCGTGACCGGAGCCAGCGGAGGGGAATCCGTGTGATTGCCATGGCCGTCAGCAACACCGTGGGCCGTCTGGACCTGGTGGAACGGGAGGTGCCGTCACCCGGGGTGCAGGAGGTTCTCGTCCGGGTCCGCGCCTGCGGCATCTGCCGCACCGACCTGCATGTGGTGGACCGCGAATTGCCCGGGGTGCGTCCCGGGCTGATTCCGGGCCACGAGATCGTCGGAACCATCGAGCGCCTGGGCGCGGATGTGGCCGGGTTGAATGTCGGTCAGCGGGTGGGCGTCCCATGGCTTGGCGCCACATGCGGCGCGTGCCCCTATTGCCGGATGGGGTCCGAGAACCTGTGCGACGCACCAGCCTTTACCGGCTACACGCGCGATGGTGGATATGCTGAATTCGCTCTCGCCGACAGCCGCTACTGCTTTCCCCTGCCAGAAAGCTATGGCGATGCCGAGGCGGCACCGCTTCTCTGCGCAGGGCTGATCGGACACCGAAGCCTGCGCATGGCCGGCGGCGGCGAGAGGCTTGGAATCTATGGCTTCGGGGCCGCGGCCCATATAGTGGCACAAGTCGCGATTGCGGAGGGGCGCCGCGTGTTCGCCTTCACCGGTCCCGGGGACGCCGAGGCGCAGGCGTTCGCGCGACGCATCGGCGTCGAGTGGGCTGGCGGATCGAACACGACGTCCCCAGTGCCCCTTGATGCCGCAATCATCTTCGCGCCGGTGGGTGGTCTTGTGCCGGCGGCGCTTGCCGCGGTGCGCAAGGCCGGCACGGTAGTCTGCGGTGGGATCCACATGAGCGACATCCCAGCCTTTCCCTATCGTCTGCTGTGGGGCGAACGGGTCTTGCGGTCGGTCGCGAACCTGACGCGGGACGATGCCATCCAGTTTCTCGCCCTGGCACCGCGCGTGCCGATACACACCGAGGTCACCGAATTTCCGCTGCGTGGCGCCAATGAAGCCTTGTCAGCCTTGCGGCAGGGCAAGCTGTCGGGGGCCGCTGTTCTGATCCCCTGAGCACCTTGCGATGGCGCAGTCACCTCGAGCGACAACCGGCGCTCGCTGCCCCACCGAGGCCTCCCTGGCATGAACGCAACTGTCGCCGGCGACTCAGCTACGCGACGATGCCGGAGGAGTTGCGCCGCCAGGCGGCGGAGGCGGCCGCGCGATGACCGTGACGGCGGAACTGACCATGGTGCAGGCGGTCAACGCCGCACTGGCGCGGGCGATGGAGGAGGATCCCGCCGTCATCACCCTCGGCGAGGATGTCGGCGTGGATGGCGGCGTGTTCCGCGCCACCGAGGGTCTGCTGGCGCGCTTCGGTGATCGCCGTGTGCTCGACACGCCGCTGGCCGAGGCGGGGCTCGCGGGGCTTGCCATCGGCATGGCGGTGCAGGGACTGCGGCCGGTGCTGGAGATCCAGTTCAGCGGCTTCCTCTACGCCGCGCTCGACCAGGTGCTGAATCACGCGGCGCGCCTGCGCAATCGCACGCGCGGGCGGCTCACCTGCCCGCTCGTCATCCGCGCGCCGAGCGGCGGTGGCATTCGCGCGGTCGAACATCATTCGGAAAGCCCCGAGGCGATCTTCGCGCATGTGCCAGGCCTGCGCGTCGTCGTGCCCAGTTCGCCCTCGCAGGCCTATGGCCTGCTGCTCGCCGCGATCCGCGATCCGGATCCGGTGATCGTCCTGGAGCCCACGCGGCTCTACCGGGCGACGCGCGAGGCGGTGGTGGACGACGGCGTGGCGCTGCCGCTCGATCGCTGCCGGACCCTTCGCGAGGGCGCCGACGTCACGCTAGTCGCCTGGGGCGGCGTGGTGCCCGAGGCGCTGGCGGCAGCGGAGACGCTGGCGGCCGAGGGCATCGGCTGCGAGGTTCTCGACCTCGCAACGCTCAAGCCGCTGGATGAGGCGACCATCCTGGCCTCGGTGGCCTTCCGCCTCGCGCGCGCCATGACGATGAAGAACGCCGCCGCCGGCCTGCCACATGGCGGGGGCAAGGCGGTGATCATCGCCGATCCGCGGCAGCCGCCGGCGGCGAAGGAATCGCTGGTGCGCGGCTTCGCCCGGGCGATCCGCTGCCTGGACGCCTACATCCCTGGCCCCGACATGGGCACCGACGAGACCTGCATGGCCTGGGTGCGCGACGAGATCGGCCCCGCCGTCGGCCTGCCGCGCGTGCTCGGCGGCATTCCGCTCGACGAGATCGGCGCGACCGGCCTCGGCCTCGCCGCCGCCATCGAGGTGGCGGCGGAGCGCATCGGGCTCGCGTTGCGCGGCGCGCGCGTCGCCGTTCAGGGCTTCGGTGCGGTGGGACGCCATGCCGCGCGCGAACTTGCGGCGCGCGGCGCCGTGCTGGTGGCGGCGAGCGACAGCGCCGGTACGATATCCGATCCCGACGGTCTCGACGTCGCCGCGCTCTCGGCCCTGAAGCTCGCCGGCGGCGCGCTGCACGACCATGCCGCCGGGCGCAAGGGCGCGCCGGACGACATCCTCCCGATGCCCTGCGACATCTGGATCCCGGCGGCGCGGCCGGATGTGGTGCGGGCGGACAACGTGGCGCTGCTCAATACGCGGCTCGTGGCCCAGGGCGCGAACATCCCGTTCACGCCGGAGGCCGAGGCGACCCTGCATGGACGCGGCGTTCTGGTGCTGCCCGACTTCATCGCCAATGCCGGCGGCGTCATCTGCGCCGCAGTCGAATACGCCGGCGGCAACGAGACGGAGGCGCTGGCGCGCGTCGTCGAGCGGATCCGTCGCAACACGGCGGAGGTGCTCGACGCGGTGGCATCGGGCCGGACCAGGCCGCGCGCGGCCGCGATGGCGCTGGCCCAACGGCGCATCCGCCAAGCCATGGCGCTGCGGCGCTTCCGGTAACGGCGGCGAGGCAGCGCCACCCCGGTGGGAGCGGGCCTAGTCGAACAGCAGCGGCACGCCGAGCGCTTCGGACAGCCTGCTCGCTGCCTGCCACTCGGCATCGCGGACGAACCGGCGATCCAGCATCACCAGCCGCTCCCCCACCCCGCTGAGCGCCCGCAACAGCGCCTCGACACTCGGCTCGCCCAGCCTGCGGACGGAAAGCCGTTGCTGTCCGTCGCTGGCGGAGCGGTTCGCCTCGCCCAGCGATCGCTTGGCCGCATCCACATCCTGCACCAGCGCGACCAGGTCCTCGCCCGTCGCTGAGGCAAGCAAGGCCGCCGCCCGCGCCCGCGGCTCGGCGCCGGCGCCCAGCACCGCCGCGACCGGGCCGCTCCGTCGCGCCAGTCTCGACGGCAGCAGCAGCGTGGTCGCCGGCGATCCGATCGCAGCGCGCCAAGCGGCGGCAAAGCTGCCGACGGCCCGTGCGGAGGCCTCGCGGGGGACCGAGAGCACCATCACGTCCGCCGCCCCGGACATCCCCGCGACGTAGCCCGCCGGATCCGCCCGCACCGCATGGAACTCGCTCCGCACATTGAAGCGGGAGGCGTGCTGACGCAGCATCGCCTGCAAGCTGCCCGCGGCGTTGCGGAACTCCGCATCGAGCTGCGCCGGGTCGAGCGCCGACCAGGCCTGCGACGGCAGCCGCAGTTCACGCGCGAAAGGCAGCGTTGCCAGGCGCTGCACCGCCTCGTCCTCGACATAGATGCCGAGAAGGTCGCGCTCGAGCAACTGCGCCAGTTCGGCGGCCGTGGCGATCCCCTCCGGGGCGGGGACGATGTGGCACAGGTCGAGCAACAGCCGCGCCCGCCCTGCCACGGCCCTGCCTGCCGCGCCATCGGACGCGGCGCTCATGCCCGATCCTCGCGGCCGTGGCCCTCGCCGCCGAGCATGGTACGCCGCTGCTCCGCGAAGGCGCCAAGCCGTTGCTCGACCAGGGCGTTGATGCTGCCCTCGGGGAAGGCGCCATCCGGCCCGCGGGCCCCGGCCTCGCGCCCGAGCAGCAGCGCCGCGGCTTCGTCGATTCCGCGTATCGCATGAACGGCGAATCGGCCGGCCTCGCAGGCGGCCACGACATCACGGTCCAGCATGAGGTGCTGCACGTTCGATTCGGGGATCAGCACACCTTGCGTGCCGGTCAGGCCGCGCGCGGCACAGACCTGGAAGAAGCCCTCGATCTTGTCGTTGACGCCGCCGATCGCCTGGATGTCGCCATGCTGGTTGACCGAGCCGGTGATCGCCAGGTCTTGCCGCACCGGCAACTCGGCCAACGCGGAGAGCAGCGCGACAAGCTCCGCCGCCGAGGCGCTGTCACCCTCCACCCCGCCATAGGATTGCTCGAACACCAGGCTGGCGTGCAGCGCGATGGGCGCCTGCAGCGCGTAGCGACCGGCGAGGAAGCCCGCGAGGATGAGCACGCCCTTGGAATGCACGGGGCCGCCGAGTTCGACCTCGCGCTCGATGTCGATGATGCGCCCGCTTCCCTGCCGCACGCGGGCGGTGATCCGGCTCGGACGGCCGAAGCCCTGGCTGCCGAGCGCCAAAACGCTCAGGCCGTTCACCTGACCGATGCGGCTGCCGGAGGTATCGATCAGGGCGATGCCGCGTTGGATCGCCTCATGCGAAAGCTCGCGCAGGCGCGCGCCCCGGCGCCGCTGTGCCGCGATGGCCTGCTCGATGTCGTCGCGCATGACGCGGTCGCGGCCGGCGATGCTGGCCAGATGGGCGCCTTCCACCACCAGGTCGCGCAGCGCCTCGTGCAACAGGGTGAGGCGGGCGGAATCCTCGGCGAGGCGCGCGGCCTGCTCGACGACACGCCCGACGGCCCCGTGGTCAAGCGGCGGCAGCCCTTCCCGGCGCGCGAGCGTGGCGACGAGCCGTGCGAGCAGCGCCTCCGTCTCCGGCGAGCGGGGGATCGCGTCGTCGAAATCGGCCAGCACCTTGAAGTGGCGCTCCAACTCAGGATCGAAGGCGGCCAGGAGGTAGTAGATCAGGCGATCACCCACCAGCACCACCTTGCAGTCGAGCGGGACCGGCTCGGGCTCCAGCGAGACCGTGGTGGTCAGTCCGACGAAGTGGGCGATGTCCTCGATCACGATACGCCCCCGCGTCAGCGCCCGCTTCAGCGCAGCCCAGCTGAAGGGCTCGGTGAGCAGCGCACGCGCGTCGATCACCAGCGTGCCGCCATTGGCACGATGCAGCGAACCCGCACGCACCATGCGGAAATTCGTGAGCAGTGCGCCCTGGACCGGCAGATGCTCAATGCGCCCCACGAGATTGCCGAGCGTCGGGTGGAGTTCCTCGACAACCGGGGCGCCCTCCCGCCCGTCCGGCCGGGTCACCAGCACGTTGACGTCGTAGCGGTCGAAGGGCGAACCCATCCTCAGGCCTGCCAGCAGCGGCTCGGGCTTGCCGTCCTCGCCGTCCAGGAAGAGCGCGAAGTTGTGCAGCAGGTCGTCGCGCATCGCGGTGAAATGCGCAACAACCCGCGGCAGGTCTGTGAAGGGGGCGGAAGCCTCCGCCACGGCCTGGTCGATCACCACCATCGCGGTCTCGCGCTGCAGCGCGCGCACCGCGTCACGCCGCTCCTTCTCGATGCGCGGCACTGCGCGCAGCGTGCCCTCCAGCTCCTTCTCGATCTGCTCGACAACACCGCGCACCTGCTGCTGTCGCTCGGGCGGCCAGGCGTTGAACTCCTCGGGCGGCACCACCTTGCCATCCGTCAGTGGCGCCACCGCGAAACCCATCGGCGTGCGGATGATCGCCACGCCGAGCGCGGTGGCCTTCTCGCCCAGTCTCTGGAACGCTCGTTCGGCCTCGCCATGGAAGCGCGCCTCGACCGCGCTGCGGCGGCGTTGGAACTCCTCGCTTTCGAACATGGTGGGCAGGGTGGCGCGCAGGTCGTCGATGATTTCCGCCGCCGCGGCGTCCAGCGCGGGTGCGCGCCCGGGCGGCAGGGCGATGGCGAGCGGCTGGTGCGGCGCGGCGAAATTGTTGACGTAGACCCAGTCGCTGGGTGCGGGCCGGCGGCTCGCTGACTCGTCCAGGAGCGGTCGAATCGCCTCGGCAATGCGGGCGCCACCCGGACCGATGGCAAAGATGTTGAAGCCAAGCGCTGCAATGCTGGTGCCCAGGCGGATCGCCGCATCGGCGCGCCCCTGCGTCTCCAGACCGTGCAGCGGCTCCAGATCGGCGGAGGTCTCGAAGCCGAGGAGGGAAAGGTCGGCGCGGCGATAGAGCAGCCCTGCCGGCAGCCCGGCCGATGGCTGAGCCGGGGGCGCCCCCACCGAGTTGTTGTCCGCTTCAGGGGCCATGCTCATGTCCACTCCCTGTCCGTGACGCGGCCTTCGACCGCGCGGCCGCCGCCGCAAGGGCATAGTCCTCCGCGATGGCGCGGATGGCGCGGCCGATCTCCTCGTACGCCGCGTCCGGCAGGTTGGCGAAGGATACCCGCGCCGACCACTCCGGCGCGTGGAACCCACCGCCGTTCAACAGCACGATGCCGTGCTGCTCAGCGAGGCGGAAGACAAGGTCGAGCGGGTGGACGTTTTGGGTCACCCAGGCGGCGACCTCCTCGCCGAAATGCGTGCGCAGCCAGTATTCGATGTCGATCAGGCCGTAGTAGTGGTCAAAGAGCGGGTTGGGATGCCCATCGATGCCGAGCGCCCGCAGCAACGCCGCCGAGCGCCGGCGCAGGACCGCGCGGCAGGCGTCGCGATAGGCGCCGCCGCGGTCCATCAGTTCCGACAGCGCGAAGAGGGTCATCATCGCCTGCTGCGGCGCCGACAGGCCTGCCGTGTGGTTCAGCCCGACATCGCGGCTGTCCGCCGCCATCCGGTCCAGGAAGGTGAGCCGCCTCGATGCGGGCGCTAGCGCTGCGTAGCGGGCATCCTGCCGTTCCGCGACCGCCTCCGGCCGCGCCGCGAGCATCGCGTCGAGGATGTTCTCCTCCTGCAGCGCCACCACGCCAAGGCGCCATCCCGTGCAACCGAAGTACTTGGAGAAGGAGTAGAGCCCGACCGTGTTGCGCGGCGCCTCGGCCAGCAGCGATCGGAAGCCCTCGACGAAAGTGGCGTAGACGTCATCCGTCACCACCAGAAGGTCGGGCCGCTTTGTGCGCAGGATGGCGACGATGCGGTCGAGCGAGCGCGCGTCGAGCGCGACCGACGTCGGGTTGCCGGGGTTGACCAGGAAGAACGCCTTGACGCGGGGCTCCTCGAGCTTCGCGAGCTCGGCATCCGCGTACTGGAATTGATCCTCCGGACGCGCCTGGACGTGAATCACGCGCAGCCCGTAATCCTCCAGCCCGGCCAGCTCGAGATAGGGCGTGAAGAGCGGGCAGCCGAGGGCAATGGTGTCGCCGGGCAGCAGGATGCGGTTGGCGCGAAGCGATCGCAGCAGGTAGCAGATGCCCGCCGTCGCGCCTTCGGTCGCGAACAGCCTGAAGCGACCTGGCAGGGGCGTCGCACCGCAGACGACCCGTCGTACATACTCCTCCAGGATGGTCTCCGCATGGGGCAGCATGCGGACCGGCGCCGGATAGTGGTCGCCGGCGACGGCATCCACCACCGCGTGCAGGAAGTCGTCGGCACGGATGCCGAACCGTGCCGCCACGAAGCCGATTGCGGCCCGCAGGAAGTCGGCGCCCGGTGCCTCCGTGCGCAGCGCCAACCACGCCTCGAAGCGTGCGCCAATTCCGACTGCCTGCGGCAGGCCGCCGAGGCCGGGCGGCAGGTCCATGCTGTGGCGGCTTTCTGCCATCGCGAACTGGCCAAGCAGGAAGAAGGCATCGCGCGGCGTGGTCGCAAGCCAGTTCGGGTTGCCGCGCCCCGCATCGAGGAAGACGCGTGTGCCCTTGCGATCGGCCGATCGCGCCAGCCGGATCAACTCGTCCTTGATCTCGAACGGGCTCATCCTCTCGTAGGCGGAGAACGCCGTGGTCTGCATCAGCGCCCTCCTTCAGGGCCGGACGTCGAGGCGGTTCAGCACGCGCTCGACGCCGAAGACGCGTCAGGCACCGGCCGCCGCCAGCCGTCGCTCCTGTTCGCTCGGCACCGACCCGAGCAGCGTGACCACGCACGCGCGCGTGCCTGCCTCAGCATGCATCCGCCAGGAAGTAGGCGACGATCCCGTCTAGAGTCAGCAAAAGGGGCGTGTCCGACTCGGGAATGGCGTACCCCGTCCGCTCGTGCAGGGCGGTGACGAAGTTGAGGAAATCCATGGAATCCAGGTCGAGCGCCTCGCGCAGGTCCGCATCGCCCGGCACCTTGGAGAGATCGGCCTCCGGCGCGATGCCTCCGAGGATGTCCGCGACCAGCGCGATCGTCTCGTCCGGCCTCATAGTGCCTCCGGCTTCTGCAGCAGCGCGTCGATGCGGGCGAGCAGCAGCCCACCGCGATGGCCATCCGAGGCGCGGTGATCGCCCGCCAAGGTCAGTGCCGCGACGCGGCGCGGCACCACAGCGCCATCCACAACCCAGGGGCGCTCGACGACTCGTCCGAACCCCAGGATTGCGACCTGCGGCGGGTGGATGATCGGCAGCACGCTCTCGGCCCCACGGTCGCCGAGGCTGGTCACCGTGATCGTCGCGTCGGTGAGTTCGGAACCGCGTAGCCCGCCGCCGCGCGCCCGCGCCACCAGGTCGCGCATCGCAGCCATCAGGGCATCGAGCGGCAGGCGGTCGGCATGACGGATTGCCGGGGCGACGAGGCCGCCGCCGCGCAGGGCGACGGCCCAGCCAACATGCACGCCCTCGCCCGCGCGGAAGGCGCTGTCCTCCCAGAAGCCGTTCAAATCGGCCGTTTCCGCCAAGGCGAGTGCCGCCGCGCGCAGCATCATCACTGCCGGCAGCAGGCGCGTGGGCGGCGCCCGCCCGGCATTCAGCCGCTCGACCCGTTCCAGCGCCGGGGAGAGGTCCATGGTCTGGACGAGGTAGTAGTGCGGGATCTCGCGCTTGGATCGGCTCATGGCCGCAGCGATTGCCTTGCGCATGCCAAGCGCGTCGAAGCCTCCGCGGCGAAGCGGCGACTCGGCAGGCACGTCGGCCAGGCAGATCGCGCCGTCCATGCCGGTGCCGCGCAGGCCTTCCAGCGCGATGCCGAGCCCCGCCGCACGACGGCGCGCGGCGGGCGTCGCGCGGATTCGGAGCATGCCCTGAGGAAGCATGGGCGACGGCGGTGGCGGGACGGGCTGCCGCGCGACGACCGGCGGCGGCACGATGGGCTTGGTCGACGCTAGGGCGGCCGGCCTGCCGGCTTCTGCCTCCAGCCGTGCGAGCAGCGCTCCGACCGGCACGCTGCTGCCGGGCGCAACGACAAGTTCCCGCACTACGCCGTCCTCGAAGATCTCGATCTCGATGGCGCCCTTCTGTGTCTCGACCAGCGCGACGATGTCACCGTGCTGCACGCGGTCACCCGGCGCGACCTTCCATTCGACCAGCGTGCCGGCCTCCATGTCCGCGCCGAGCGAGGGCATGCGGAACTCGCTCATCCTCCAGGCCTCGCCAGCCCTCGCGCGGCGGCGGCGATCGTCTCCGGCTGCGGAAGCGCCGCCTGCTCGAGATGCGCGGCATAGGGGATCGGCACCTCGCGCGAGCAGACGCGGCGGATTGGCGCGTCCAGTTCGAAGAAAGCCTCCTCCACGATGCGCATCGCCACTTCGGCGGAGAGCGAGCCGGCGCGCCAGCCCTCGTCCACAATCACCACGCGGCGCGTTCGGGCGACGCTCTCCATGATCGTCGCCGTATCGAGCGGGCGGAGCACGCGAAGATCCATCACCTCCGCCTCGATGCCCTCGCCGGCCAATGTCTCCGCCGCGGCCAGCGTCTTGAGCAGGCTGCCGCCATACGTGATCAACGTGACGTCACGCCCGGGCCGGCGAATGCGCGCCTTCGCGATGTCCACGCCTTCCACGGCCGGATCCAGTTCGCCCTCCATGTTGTAGAGCATCACGTGCTCGAAGATCAGCACCGGGTTCGGGTCGGCCAGCGCGGCGGCGAGCATGTGGCGCGCATCCTCAATGGTCGCGGGGGCCAGGATGCGCAGCCCGGGGATGTGCGCGAACCATCCTTCCAGGCTGTGGGAGTGCTGGGCGGCGAGCTGGCGGCCGGCTCCGGTCGCCATGCGGATCACGAGCGGGACGGCGAACTGCCCGCCCGACATATGGGGAATGGTCGCCGCATTGTTCATGATCTGGTCGAGCGCGAGCAGGCAGAAATTGCAGGTCATCACCTCGACGATCGGACGCATTCCCGCCATGGCGGCACCGATGCCGGCGCCGACGAAGGCGCTTTCCGAGAGCGGCGTGTCGCGGATGCGCTCCTCGCCGAGTTCCTCCAGCAAACCCTTGGTCACTGCGAAGCAGCCGCCATAGCGGCCGACATCCTCGCCCATCAAAAAGACACGCGGATCGGCCAGGATCGCCGCGCGGATCGCCTGGCGGCAAGCCTCGCGATAGGTGAGGCGGAGCGACGCGGCGGCACTCATTGCGGCACCTCGTCCATGGTCACGAAGCGATCCAGGTCCTCGAGCGGCTCCAACGTGCCGGCCTCGGCGAAGGCGACGGCGACGGCGACTTCCTCCTCCACCTCCGCTTCGATCCGCTCGAGGTCGGCGGGATGCAGGTGGCCGGCCTTCCCGAGCCAGTCACGCAGACGCAGGATGGGGTCCTTCGCGCGCCACCCCTCGACCTCCTCCTTGGAGCGATAAAGTTGCGCGTCGAACATCGAATGCGCGCGGAACCGGTAGGTGCGGCACTCCAGCAAGTACGGCGCGCCATCCTCGCGGATACGCTCCACCGCGCGGCGGGCGGCGACCTCCACCGCCACGGGGTCCATGCCGTCCACCGCCTCGCCGCCCATGTGATAGCCGGCAGCCTTGTGCCAGATTGAGGTTTCCGCCTCCGCGATCCCGACCGGCGTGCCCATCGAGTAGAGGTTGTTCTCGCAGACAAAGAGCACCGGCAGACGCCAGAGGGCAGCGAGGTTCAAGCTCTCGTGGAATTCGCCCTCGTCGGCCGCGCCCTCGCCGAAGAAGCAGGCGGTGACCACCTTGCGCCCCTGCATGCGGTCGGCCAGCGCGACGCCGAGCGCCAGCGGCAGCCCGGCGCCCACGATGGCGTTGCCGCCCAGGAAGCGTCGGCTCCGGTCGAAGATGTGCATCGAGCCGCCGCGCCCGCGGCAGCAACCCTCCAGCTTGCCGAACATCTCGGCCATCAGCGGACCCATCGGAACGCCGCGGGCGATCGCCTGGCCGTGCTCGCGATAGGTGCCGATGATAGCGTCCTCCGGCCCGAGCGCCTGCATCACGCCGACCGAGACGGCTTCCTGGCCGTCATACAGATGCAGGAAGCCGCGGATCTTCTGCGCCTGGTACAGCTCCGCGCATTTGGCCTCGAAGCGGCGGATGCGCATCATGTCGCGCAGCAGCGCGAGGCCATGGGCGCGGTCGAGATGCACCTTCGTGGTCATCGCTCATCGCTCTCCAGGGTCGAGAGGTCGCCCTCGGGCAGGCCGAGCTCGCGCGCCCTGAGCAACCGGCGCATGATCTTGCCGCTACGGGTCTTTGGCAGGTTCTGCCGGAAGTCGATCTCCTTCGGTGCCACGGCAGCGCCAAGCCTCTTGCGGGCATGGCCGAGCAGTTCGCGCCGCATCGCCTCGCCAGCCTCGAAGCCTGGCTTCAGCGCGACGAAGGCCTTGACGATCTCGCCCGCCATCGGATCGGGCTTGCCGATCACGCCGGCCTCCGCCACCGCCGGATGTTCCATCAGGGCGCTCTCGACCTCGAAGGGGCCGATCAGGTGGCCGGACGATTTGATAACGTCGTCGGCGCGGCCGACGAACCAGAAGTAGCCATCCTCGTCACGCATCGCGAGATCGCCCGTCAGGTACCACTCGCCCACGAAGCACTTGGCGTAGCGCGCCTCCTCCTTGAGGTAGCCGCGCATCATCGAGGGCCAGCCTGCCTTCAGCGCCAACTCGCCTTCCTGCATCGGCCTGCTCACTTCGCTGACGCCGCCGGAGGCGTCGCGGTGCAGGATGGTGGCGCTGACGCCGGGCAGCGGCCGACCCATCGAGCCGGGTTTCACGTCCATCGCGGCGTAATTGGCGATCATGATGCCGCCCGTCTCGGTCTGCCACCAATTGTCGTGGAAGGGCATGCCGAAGGCCTCAACGCCCCACAGCACCGCCTCGGGATTCAGCGGCTCGCCCACGCTGGCCATGAAGCGCAATGCCGACAGGTCGCGGCCGGCCAGCACGGCGCTGCCGAGCTTCATCATCATCCGGATCGCGGTTGGCGCGGTGTACCAGACGCTGACCCGCTCGCGCTCCAACACCTCATACCAGGTCTGGGCGTCGAACTCGGCCTCGACCACCAGGTTGGTCACGCCGTTGGTAAAGGGCGCGAAGATCCCGTAGCTCGTCCCGGTCACCCAGCCGGGATCCGCGGTGCACCAGAAGACGTCGTCCGGATGGAGATCCAGGGCGTAGCGCCCGGTGACATTGTGCATCACCACTGCTTGGTGCACATGCACCGCGCCCTTGGGCCGGCCGGTCGTGCCGCTGGTGAAGTGCAGCAGCGCCATGTCCTCGGGGTCGGTCGGCGGGATGACGAACTCCGTACTCGCGTCCTGCATGAGAAGCTGCCAGTCGAGCGTGCCGGGCACCGCGGTCGCGGCGCCCGCCTCGCCGACCAGCACCACGTGCCGCAGCCGCGGTAGCCGCGGGCGAAGCGCCTCCACCTTGCGGCGATAGAGCGCATCGGTGGTGATCAGCACGTCGGCCTCGCCGATCTCGAGCCGCATGGCGATCGGCTCGGGTCCGAAGGCGGAGAAGAGCGGGCAGACCACGCAGCGCGCCTTCAGCGCGCCCAGCACCGTAAGGTAGAGTTCCGGGATGCGCCCGGCCAGCACGAAGACCCGCGTGCCAGGGCCGAGCCCGAGGCCCTGGAGCGCATTGGCCACGCGATTGGTTTCGTCGCGCAGGTCGCGCCAAGTCAGGACGCGCTCGCGCCCACGCCCGAACCAACGCAGCGCCGCCCGGTCTGCCCGCGGGCCGGCGGCGTGGCGGTCCACGGCCTCATGCGCAATGTTGAGGCCGTACCCGCCCGGCAACCCGTCCAGCAGCGCCCGCGCTGTCGCCCAGCTGAAGTCGCGACAGGCGGCGTCGTAGTCCACGAGATTCGGCGGGACGCGCGCAGCGGCGGCGGGCTTGGCGATCCGGGCATGCCCGCCAAGCGGTGCCGTGATGCCGCGTTGCGAAGGCACGGGCGGATTCATGGCTCCTGCTTCCTTCCCTCGATACCGTGCAGCTTCGCCGCACCGGCAGGACGCAGCCATGACGCAGATCAAGCGGGTCGGCGCTTGGGATGGCGACAGACTCACGTCATCGGCGATTGCGCCTTCACGGATCGGGCGCCAGCGCCTCAGCGCGCCCGCGATGCCAGCCGGACGCGCTCGCCGGCGACGGCGAAGCGGCCGTAGCCCTCGTGATGCAGGGTACGGGGTGCGCGCACGCCCGGCTCGCGCCAGGCATGGACAACCTCCAGGACGAACATGTTATAGCGATCCACCCATCGCGTGTCGGCGATACGGCATTCGAGGTTGGCGAAGCACTCGGCGACCAATGGCGCGGCGACGTGTCGCGCCGGCAGCGGCGTCAGGCCGAAGGCGGCGAACTTGTCCGTAGCGCGGCCCGAGCAATTGCCGATGCCGGCCACCTGCCGGCCGAGATGCTTTTCCGGGATCGCGAGGACGCATTCGCGGGTGCGGCGCAGCGTCTCGAAGCTGAGGTGCCGGCCGCTGACGATGCAGCCGACCAGCGGCGGCTCGAACTCCATCATCATGTGCCAGGACATCGCCATGACGTTGTGCCGTCCGCGTCGCGACGTCGTCAGCAGCACGACCGGCCCCGGCTCGAGCAACTGGTACACGCGGGAGAGCGGGAAACCCCCGCGGCATGGTGCGCGCTCAGCCGACGTCCGGCACGCGGCGCCGGTCGAGGAAGGCGTCCACCTGCGTGGCAAGGCCCGGCGTCTCCAACTCCTCGAAGTCGTAGCGAGCGCGGATGATCGGGAGGTCAAGGGCGATCAGCCTAGCCAGGTCGGCAGGTGTCGCGCTGATGACCAAGTCGGCGCCGGATCGTGCGATCGTCTCGCGCATGTCGTGCAGTTGCGCCGCGTCGTAGCCCATGGCGGGCAGCACTGGCCCGAGATGCGGGAAGGCGGCGAAGACGGCGGCGATGGATGGTGCTGCCGCTCGGCGGGGATCCACGATCTCCGCGGCGCCGGCAGCCAGCGCGGCGGCGTAGCCCGCACCATCCGGCATGCCGCCATGCGTCAGCGTCGGCCCGTCCTCGACGACCAGCACCCGGCGACCCTGCACCGCGACGGGATTCTCCAGCGTCACGCGGGAGCCGGCACGCAGGATGGCGGCGGAGGGGTTGAGCCGGCGTGCCGCCTCGATCACCTGCTGCACATCCTCGGCCGGGGCAGCATTGGCCTTGGCGGCCAGGACGATGTCGGCCATGCGCAGCACCGCCTCTCCCGGGTGCCAGCCCTCGACATGGCCGGGCCGCAGCGCATCCGCCAGCACGACCAGCAGGTCCGGGCGAATGAAGGGGAAGTCGTTGTTGCCGCCATCCCACAGGATGATGTCGGACTCCCGTTCCAGCTGAGCCAGCACGCGTGCGGTGTCCACACCGACATGCACGACGCCGCCTGCGGCAATGTGCGGCTCGTATTCTTCACGTTCCTCGACGGTGCAGTCGGCGGCATCGAGGTCGGCGAGTACCGCGAAGCGCTGCACCGCTTGGCGCGCCAGGTCGCCATAGGGCATCGGGTGTCGCACCACGCCAACGCGCAGGCCACGCGCGCGCAGATGTGCCGCGAGGTAGCGCGTGGTCTGCGACTTGCCGCAGCCGGTGCGCACTGCGCAGACAGCGATCACGGGAAGGCGCGAGGGCAGCATGGTGCGCCGCGGCCCGAGCAGCTCGAAATCCGCCCCGCCGGCCAGCGCGATCGAGGCACGCCGCATCACATGCGCGTGCGAAACATCGCTGTAGGCGAAGACGACGCCGTCCACGCCGTCGCGCAGGATGTCCGGCAGCTCAGCCTCGTCGCGGATCGGGATCCCCGCCGGGTAAAGCGGCCCCGCCAGTTCCGGCGGATAGCGGCGCCCGGCGATGCCTGGGATCTGGGCGGCCGTGAAGGCAACCACCTCGGTCGCCGGATCGTCGCGGAAGACCAGGTTGTAGTCGTGGAAGTCGCGCCCCGCCGCGCCGAGGATCAACACGCGGCGGCGCGCGGTCACAGCGGCATGTCCGCCTGATCGGCGCGCGGCTTGGACGGCTCAGGCAGTTCGGTCATCGTGGCCTCCGTCAACAGCAGTACGCTGGCCACAGAGACGGCGTTCTCGAGCGCCACCCGTACCACCTTGGTCGGATCGATGATGCCCGCCTCGACGAGGTCCACGTATTCCTTGCGCGCGGCGTCGAAGCCCCGGTTGCCCACGCTCTCCATCATCCGCGCCACCACCACGCCGCCATCGGCCGCCGAGTTCTCCGCGATCTGGCGCGCCGGTGCCTCCAGCGCGCGCCTGAGGATCTGCACACCGGTGCGCTCATCGCCCTCGCAGCGTGCCTCCTCGGCGCCGACAGCGTCGCTGCAGCGCGGCAGCGCGAGGCCGCCGCCGGCAACAATGCCTTCCGCGACCGCCGCCTTGGTCGCGCTGATGGCGTCGTCGAGCGCCTCCTTCTTCGCCTTCATCTCGGACTCGGCTGGCGCGCCGACGCGGATCACGGCGACGCCGCCTGACAGCTTCGCCACGCGCTCCTGCAGCTTCTCGCGGTCGTAGTCGCTGGTGCTGCGTTCGATCTCCTTGCGTAGGGCGGCGACGCGCGCCTCGATCCCGGGCTTCTCCCCGCCGCCGCCGATGAGCGTGCAGGCCTCCTTGTCCACCACCACGCGCCGTGCGCGGCCGAGTTGTTCGATCCGCGCGGTCTCGAGCTTGAGGCCGAGTTCCTCGGCGATCACGGTGCCGCCCGTCAGCGTCGCGATGTCCTGCAGCATCGCCTTGCGGCGGTCCCCGAAGCCGGGCGCCTTCACCGCGCAGGACCGCAGCGTGCCGCGCACCTGGTTGACGATCAGCGTCGCCAGGGCCTCGGCCTCGATGTCCTCAGCCACCACCAGCAGCGGGCGGTGCGACTTCACCACCTGGTCGAGCAGTGGCAACAGATCCGCGAGGCTGCGCAGCTTCTGGTCGGACAAGAGGATCAGCGCATCCTCCATCTCCGCCTCCATGCGCTCGGCATTGGTGACGAAATAGGGCGAGAGGTAGCCGCGGTCGAACTGCAGGCCCTCGACCACCTCGAGCACCGTCTCGGTGGTCTTGCTTTCCTCGACCGTGATGACGCCCTCGTTGCCGACGCGCTCCATCGCTTCCGCCACCAATTCGCCGATCGCCTCGTCGTTGTGGGCCGAGATGGTGGCGACCTGCGCCTTCTCCCGGCGTGAGGCGACCGGACGCGACAGAGTCTTCAGCGCCGCGACGGCGGCGCGTGTGGCGCGGTCGAGCCCGCGCTTGAGGTCGACCGCGGAGGCGCCCGCGACGACGTTACGGATGCCATCGGCCAGGATGGCATGCGCCAGCACGGTCGCGGTGCTGGTGCCATCCCCCACCACGTCCCCGGTGCGCTCGGCGGCCTGGCGCAGCATGCGGGCGCCGAGGTTCTCCTCCGGGTCCTTGAGCTCGAACTCCTTGGCGATGGTGACGCCGTCGTTGCAGACGAGCGGTGCGCCCCAGTTGCGCTGGATCAGCACCGACTTCGACCGCGGGCCGAGCGTGACGCGCACAGCATCGGCCAGCTGCGTGGCGCCGCGCAGGACCTTCTCGCGCGCGGCGGAGCGGAAAAGCACCTGCTTGGCGGGCATCGCTGCCTCCGAAGAAATGGCGGCCGGCGCGAGGCCGACCGCCGTGGACGTGAAACCGCGACGGGGGGCTTTCGCCGCGGCGCCTCACGAACCCTGTTTGATCTCGATCTTTGCTTTCGCGGCGGCCGCTTCCTGCGTCTTGGGCAGGAGTACGGTCAGCACACCCTTGTCGAAGCGGGCCTCCACCTTCGCGCGGTCGACGCCGCGCGGCAGCGGCAGGGAGCGCTGGAACGACCCGAAGCGGCGCTCGGAGAGGTGGTAGTTCTCCGTCTTCTCCTCGCGCTCCTCCTTCTTCTCGCCCTTGATGGTCAGCAGGTCGTCGACAAGCGTCAGTTCGACATCCTTGGCGTCCATGCCGGGCAACTCGGCGGTGACGCGGTATTCGCCCTCCGCCTCAACCACGTCGAGGGCCGGGGCGGCCGCGCCGAAGGCGCCCTCGAACAACTTCGGCAGGCCGGACTCGCCGCTGCCGCGCGGGGCGCTGAATCCGCGCCAGAAGCTGTCGAGCAGGCGGTCCATCTCGCTGCGCAGGTGTGCCAGCGGTTGCCACGCCGCCTCCGGGCGGGGCGCGGGAGGGCCGGCCGGGGATTGGGGAGCAGGCGTACGGGGCTCGCTCATGGTGCCGCTTCTCCTTTTCCGATCTCCGAATGCACTTGCTGCGCATCCGTGCATGTTCTTGTCGCATGGGATGCCGCGCGGCTGCTTTGATGCCCATCAAACCAGCATTCCGCAGATGACAGGGCGATCAGGCCACCGCCTGACGCGCGGAGCGGGCATCCGACGGTTGGACCCCTCCTGAAGCACGATCCTTGTGCCTGACGAAGGTGTCTGGTCGGAACACTGCAGCGGCGCCGAGGGGTTCGCGGCGGGGTGCGCTACTCCCAGCCAAGGCCGCCAGGCTTGGCCGGGGGGGCGTCACGCTGCGCCTTCTCGCGGTCCAGGCATTCGACTGCCGCGACCGCGAGTGCGGCGGCCTGCACCAGGCGCTGGCGCGCCTCGTCGAAGGTCCCTTCCCGCGCCTTCACACGCGCCCAGCCGACATAGTCGGCGATCAGCTGCGCAAACGCGTCCATTGTCATGTCGTCGTCGTGCTCGGCGCCACCCCAGCGGCCGTCCTGGCGCTCCCGTTCCGCGGCGACCTCGGCGAGGATATTCTTGCTGACCATGGCGTTCTCCGGCTCCGGCGCCTGCGCACAGGACGCAGGTTCGCAGGCGCGGCGCCGGGCCGCCTTGCGCGGGATCAAGGCGACGACGCGAAGGCCGCGCCCTTCTGGGCCTATCTGCCCTGGAGGAACGCCATGACCGATGCCGAGGTGCTGTGGTTCGAAGAGGTCGGCATCGCCGATGTCGGCCGCGTTGGTGGCAAGAACGCCTCGCTCGGGGAAATGCTGCGCGGCCTCGCCGCTGCGGGGGTGCGCGTGCCGGACGGCTTCGCCACCACCGCGGAGGCGTTTCGCGCGTATGTCGTGGCGAACGGGCTCGCGCCAATGGCGGAAGAGGCGCTCGCCGCGTTCCACGCCGGCGCCGCATCGCTGCAGGAGACCGGCACGGCGATCCGCCGCCGCTTCCTCGAAGCCAGCATACCGCCCGGCACGGTCGAGGCGATCCGCGCCGCCTATCGCGAGCTCGCGCGCCGGGTGGGGGGCGCCGATCCGGCGGTGGCGGTGCGCTCCTCGGCCACTGCAGAGGATCTGCACACCGCCTCATTCGCCGGCCAGCACGAAACCTTCCTCAATGTCCGCGGCGAAGGCGCGCTACTTGAGGCCTGCCGCGCCTGCTACGCCTCGTTGTGGACCGACCGCGCCATCTCCTATCGCGAGATGCAGGGCTTCGCGCACGACAAGGTGGCGCTGTCGGTCGGCGTGCAGCTCATGGTCCATGCCGATACCGGCGCCTCGGGGGTGATGTTCTCGCTCGACACCGAAAGCGGCTTTCCTGGCGTGGTGACGATCAGCGCCGCCTGGGGGCTCGGCGAAACGGTGGTGCAGGGCCTGGTGGACCCGGACCGCTACGTGGTTTTCAAGGCGCCGCTGGCCGATCCGGCCAAGCAGCCGATCCTCGACAAGGCCTGCGGCGCCAAGGCGCGCAAGATGATCTACGCCAGCGGCGGCAGCGCGCGCACCGCGCTGGTGGCGACCCGCCGCGCCGAGCGCGAGTCCTTCGTGCTGGGCGACGACGAGATCCTCGCCCTCGCCCGTTGGGCGGTGGCGATCGAGGCGCATTACGGCCGCCCGATGGACATGGAATGGGCGCGCGATGGCGCGAGCGGCGCGCTCTTCATCCTGCAGGCGCGGCCCGAGACAGTGCATGGCGCAAGCCGCGGCGCGACGTTGCGATCCTGGCGCCTGACGGCGAAATCGAAGCCGATTCTCGCCGGCGCCGCGGTGGGCGAGGCGATCGGCGCTGGCCCGGTGCGTATCGTGCACGACCCGTCGGAGATCGGCGCCTTCCCCGAGGGCGCCGTTCTGGTCGCCGAGGCGACCGACCCAGACTGGGTGCCGCTGATGAAGAAGGCGGCCGGCATCGTCACCGACCATGGCGGCGCAACCAGCCACGCAGCCATCGTCAGCCGGGAACTCGGCGTGCCGGCAGTGATCGGCACCGGCCGCGCGACGGCGGTGCTAGCGGACGGCCAGGCGGTGACGCTCTCCTGCGCCGAAGGCGAGGAGGGGCACGTCTACGACGGTATCCTGCCCTTCGTGACACGCGACATCGACCTCTCCGCCATTCCGGCGACGCGCACGACGATGATGCTGAACATCGCGACGCCGGCGGCAGCGATGCGCTGGTGGCGGCTGCCTGCCGCCGGGGTCGGCCTGGCGCGGATGGAGTTCATCATCAGCGCCGTGGTGAAGGCGCACCCCATGGCGCTGCTGCGCTTCGAGGAGATCGAGGACGCCGCCGCGCGGCGCGAGATCATGCGCCTGGCGCGCCGCTCCCCCGACCGGGCTTCGTACTTCGTGGATACGCTGGCGCGGGGCGTGGCCCGCATCGCCGCGCCCTTTCATCCGCGCCCAGTCATCGTGCGGCTGTCGGACTTCAAGTCGAACGAATACGCGCATCTGCTCGGCGGGGCGCAGTTCGAGCCAGCGGAGGAGAACCCGATGCTCGGGCTACGCGGCGCCTCGCGCTACTATTCCGAGCGCTACCGCGAGGGCTTCGCGCTGGAATGCCGGGCGATGCTGAAGGCGCGGCGGGACCTGGGCTGCGACAACATCATCCTGATGGTGCCGTTCTGCCGCACCCCCACCGAGGCCGACCGGGTGCTCGCGGAGATGGCGGCGAACGGACTGAAGCGAGGCGCGGATGGTCTCCAGGTCTATGTGATGTGCGAGATTCCCTCGAACGTCATCCTCGCCGAGGAATTCGCCGCCCGCTTCGACGGCTTCTCCATCGGATCGAACGACCTGACGCAACTCGTGCTTGGCGTGGACCGGGATTCGACGGAGCTGCGCGGGCTTTTCGACGAGCGCGACGCAGCAGTGAAGCACATGATCGCGGACGTCATCCGCCGCGCCCATGCCTGTGGATCGAAGGTGGGGATCTGCGGGGAGGCGCCGTCGAATCACCCGGACTTCGCCGCCTTCCTGGTGGAATGTGGGATCGATTCGATCTCCCTGAATCCGGACGGTTTCGTGGCGGCGGCGACGCGGGTGGCGGAGGCGGAGCAGGGCTGAGCGGGCGCGAGCGGGCTGCACCTCCTCGCCGCCTGCCTCAACGCTTCAGGCATATGACGTAACCCATGGCGCTACCGATGCATAACATCGCCAGGACCTTGTCGGCGCTGTGCTTTGGTGCCGATCACCTTGGCGAGGTCGTAGTCGGGGATGCCGGAGGCGGACATCGTCTTGACGCTGGCGCGGTCCTTCTCGGTGGGCGTGTAGGCCGGGCGGCCGGGCTTGTGGGTCATGTGGTGCAGCGCCGCGATACGCGGCTCCCTCGAATGATGGCGACGCCGCGACGTCACGAGATGAGCGGAAAGACCCAATCGTCGCGCCGCAATGATCGCGCGGGTGGTTTGGCTCAGACCATTTGGCGTCGCGAATGATGACGCGCACGCGATCAGGGGGCGGGCATCTGGCCCGAAGCTCTGCTGCACCATTCAGGTCTGCGCCCGGCACTTGGAAGCGGCGCGAGCAGGAGGCGCCACCCGCTCACTGGTACCGACGGCGATGATTTGCGCCGTCGCAAGGCGCGCGATGGGTCATCCAGCGGACGATTTGCCAAAATCTAGAGAACCGACATGGCTGCCGAACACCTCACCAGCGCGGCGTTCGCCTCGGCGACGGAGCAGGGAGAGCCGCCTCCACTCCTCCGCGCACAGTTGCAGCCAGGGGAACGGCTGCTGTGGTTCCAGCCGCTGCATCCAGAGGCGCAGCTGCGCACATGGCGGAGCGCTCGGTTCATGGCCGTGATGGTGACAGGGCTGGGCGTGCTGATGATTCCGATAACGGGCTACGTCAGCTGGGTCATAATTCACGATGAGGCGGACTACAGCTTACCGCGCTTGGCGCTTGGCCTGAGCTTTTGGTGGCTCATCTTCGTGGTGATGCCGCTGTGCGTCGGTCTCTGGATGTGGCGACATGCGGTGCGGCCGATCCAGCCAGCCTTCTGCGCCTTGAGTGACCGTAGGGCGCTGCAGACCGCCGGCGCCGATCTTGCACTGTCGGAGCCGTGGACGCTCGTCGGTGAGCCGCGCTCTTACCTGACCGGTCCGGGCTATGGCGGAGTATTCTGGCGCATTGTCGAGAGAGAGCGACGCACGAAAGAGGGCATCGAGGTCATCCGGGACCTGATCGGTTTCCGCGATATCGCCGCCCCTGAAACCGCAGCTTCGGTCGTGGCCGACTGGCGCGCAGACCGTGGCTCTGCCTCCGCGCAGGTGCTGAGACGCTTCGCGGCCGCGGCAACCGAAGGAAGGCTGCCCGAGGCCGAGCAAGCCGGCGACGCCTGGACCCTCTCGGCTCCGCATCTCGGCTTCGCTGTGACGCTGCCTGGCGACTGGCAGGCGTCGGTGGACCGCTTTCGGTTCGTCGGCGCGATGCCCATTGGCACGGGATGGCGACCCTGGAACGCGACCAGCCGCGACTGGAACGCCCTGGTGGTCGCCCCCCCGATCGATGCCGGCGCGCGGATCATCGCGCATGAAGGGCCACTCGTTCGCAGCTTCGAAGATGTACGCGATAGCGACTGGGGTGAATTGACCAGTGGTGGGCTGATTTCTGCCGATTCGGACCTGCGCATCGGTCCCTGGCGCGGCTTTGCTGTGGCGCGGGCATCGGCCAAGGCCGGGCTTTCGGGCATCAGTCTTGCTGTCACTGGCGTGGCACGGCGCGACATCTGGCTCGACCTCAGCGAGCACCATCTGCAGATTTCGCTTGTTGCGGGCGAGCGGGACGCCGCGGCTCAGGGGGTCTTGAACGCAATCGCTGCTTCGCTGCGGCCATGTTGAACGCGGTACGCAGCAGCGTCACGAGATGATGGAGAGGGCGCGATCTTCGCAAGAAGATGATCGCGCGATGGACTTGGCTCAGCCCCCGCCTCAGCGCGAAGGATCCGTCGCGCGATGCAGACGGAGAGCACGAAGACCAAGCGCGAAGCCAACCAGCTCGACAGCCTCGAGGCCTTCCTGATGAAGAAAGCCGAGTTCGACGAGCTGCTCGCGGAACTGCAGCAGGCGAGCGCGGACCATTTCGGCGCGGACCCTGAGGCGGTGCTCTGGTGCGGGACCGCCTGGCTCAGCGACGCCACGGCGAAGCTGAAGGACATCGCCGACCAGCATTTCCACCGGGGCGAATACGCCCGCTGACGCGGGCCGCTCCCGCACCGCCCCGACCGGGTTCTGCCCGGCGGGGCTCGGGCTGGTAGCACCTGGATCATCGGGTGCCGAACCAGGAGCCCGACAATGAAACTCTCCGACACGCAGCGGATCATCCTCAGCCAGGCGAGCCAGCGCGACGACCGCCTCGCCGTTCCGCCCGAGCGCCTGCCCGCCGCGGCACGGCAGACGGCGGCGAAATCCCTGCTCAAGCAGGGGCTGGTCAGCGACGAGCACGCCAGCGCCTACGCCGCACTCGATGCCTGGCAGATCGACGGCCGGACCCGGCTGCTGCGGATCACCGACACCGGCATGCGCGCCATCGGCATCGAGCCGACCGACGCGGAGCCCGAGGACACCCTCCCGCGCGACGAGCGCAACGGGGTGGATCCCCGCCTCATCCACGGCGACGACAACGGCGAGACGGCCACGGTTGGCGACACGGCGCCCACGGGCGCAGAGGACGCGCCCGCGCAGGACACCTCCGCCGCCACGGCCGCCCCCGCCCAGGGCGCGCCCCTCGCGGAAGAGGTGGCCCTGCTGGACCAGGCCCTCGCAACGCCACGCCCGACGCCGATCCCCACCCTGCGCGCCGCCGCCCTTCGACCCTCGACACGGGAGTGATCGTCGGTGGGTCAAGCCGAATGACAGCATGCGGACCCTAGTCTGCCCGATGTCATCTTGCCTTCGCTATGGCGACGCTGGTCGTGCTGCAACGACCGTCAATGCGCGCCGCGCGCGGTTTGACACCTGCAGGACGCGTGCCTAGCGTTTCGTGACAATCTGCCGTGCAGGCTGTCCCATCGCATGCCCGATCGACACGCTGTTCGGCGACAGGAGGTGGCTCTGGCGACCACCGGAGATGCAGGCCGTTTCGGCGGGCGCGTTGGCCTCGTGACCGGCGCCGGCTCGGGCCTCGGTCGTGACGTGGCACTTCGCCTCGCGCGGGAGGGTGCCAAGCTTGTCCTGTTGGATCGAAACGCGGATGTGCTGGCCGATGTGGCACGGGACTGCCCTGGCGCCGAGGCTGTTGCTGGCGACGTCTCGGTGGCGGACGACGTCGCCCGCGCGGCCGACGCGTTGGACCGGCTGGGTCCTGTACGGCTGCTGGTGACTGCCGCCGGCATCATCGGTCCGACGGTTCCGCTGCCGGAGGTGAGCGAGGCCGATTGGGACCGCCTTTTCGCCGTCAACGTGAAGGGGACCTGGCTGGCGCTGAAGTATGTGGTGCCGCGCATGGAAGCGGCGGGCGGCGGAGCGATCGTGACGTTCGCCTCCGGCGCCGGGCTTGTCGGCAACCCGGTCTTTCCTGCGTATTCCGCCAGCAAGGGCGCGGTAGTGATGATGACGCGCAGCCTGGTGGCGGGCCACACCGCGAATGGCATCCGCGCCAATATCGTCTGCCCCGGCCCAATCGAGACGCCGATGCTGCGCGACAGCTTCGCCCAGGCCGGCGAGGCAGCAGCCGCGCGGGAGGACTACACCCGCGCCCGCAACCCGATGGGCCGCTTCGGCACCCCCGCCGAGGTGGCAGAGACGGTTCTGTTCCTGCTGAGCGATGCCGCGTCCTACGTGAACGGCGTTGCGATGCCGGTGGATGGAGGGCGGCTTGCCTGACCTCGCGGGCCGCGCGGCGATCGTCACCGGCGCCGCGCGCGGCATCGGGGAAGCAGTAGCCGCACGCCTGTTGCACGATGGCGCCCGCGTCCTGCTGGCGGATCGCGAGGAGGGCGTACGCGAGACGGCAGCCCGTCTCGGCAGCGAGGCGCTGGTGCTGGACATCGCAGCGCCAGGTGCGGGTGGCCTGCTGGCGCGCACGGCGCTCGACGCCTTCGGACGCATCGACATCCTGGTGAACAACGCCGGCATCGGCGGGTCGAAGCCGCTGGCGGAGTCGGATGACACGCTGATCGCGCGCTTCATCGACGTCAATCTCGCCTCCGTACTGCGTGTGACAAGGGACGTCCTGCCGCATCTGGAGCGGCCGGGCGGCCGCATTGTCAACGTCAGCTCGGTCTTCGGCATCGCCGGCCATCCCGGCACGACCGCCTATGCGGTCGCCAAGGGCGGCGTCGCGCAGTTCACGCGCCAGCTCGCCGGCGAGCTGGCGCCCGAGGGCATCACGGTGAACGCCGTGGCACCCGGCGTGATCGAGACGGCGATGACCGAAGGGCACCTGCAGAATGCGTATTATCGCCGTGCCGTGCTCGACCCAACGCCGCTGCGCCGCGCCGGACGGCCGGAGGAGGTCGCTGCCGTCATCGCCTTCCTCGCCTCGGAGGATGCCTCCTACGTCGCGGGCCAGGTGATTGCGGTGGATGGCGGCTGGCTCGCGGCGCGGCACCCACCGCGCGAATGACGCAAGGAGAACCGGGCATGGACATGAGTTTAAAGTGGCCGAACGGAGCCCGCATCGCGGTGACGCTGACCTTCGATTTCGATGCGGAGACGCTCTGGCTGTCGCGCGACCCGGCCAATGCGCAACGCCCGGGCACGCTCAGCCAGGGCACCTATGGCGCGCGCGTGGGCGTGCCCAAGATCCTCGAGACGCTGCACGACGCCGGCGTGCCAGCCACCTTCTTCATCCCCGGCTGGACGGTCGAAAACCATGCCGACCGCGCCGAGATGGTGCTGAAGGCCGGCCACGAGATCGGCCATCACAGCCACACCCACGCCTGGATCGACCCTGCCTTTCCCGGGCAGGAGGTCGAGGAGATGGAGCGTGGCCTCGATGCCCTGAAGCGCGTGCTCGGCGTGGTGCCGAAGGGCTATCGTTCGCCCGCCGGCGAGACCAGTGACAACACCATCCGCCTGCTGGCGAAGCACGGCTTCCTCTATGACAGTTCGATGATGGCGGACATCAACCCGTATCGCATCGCCGGCCCGGATGGTGCGTCCATCATCGAACTTCCCTGGCACTGGAGCCTGGACGACGCCCCCTTCCTGCTGTTCTCGATCAAGACGCCACGGCCGATCTTCACGAACAGCCATATCCGCGAGGTCTGGCAGGACGAGTTCCGTGAGATCCATCGCTGGGGCGGTTACTACAACTTGGTGATGCACCCGCAATTCTCGGGCCGCCCGAGCCGCATCGCGCTGCTGCGCGAGATGATCGCCTTCATGCGCGGCTTCGAGGGTGTCTGGTTCGCCACCTGCAGCCAGGTCGCCGAGGCCTGGGCCTCCACGCAGTCCTGAACCCCGATAGGAGAAGTCAGATGATGTTCACGCGCCGACAGGGTCTCGCCGCCGCGGGTGTCTCGCTGGCTATGCCGCGCCTCGCCATCGCGCAGGGGCGAGAAAGGCCGTTCCGCTTCGTGGTGAATGTCGGGTTGCAGAACCTCGACCCGATCTCGGGCCCGTCCTTCGTGACGCGCAATTTTGCCTACCTGGTATTCGACACCTTGGTGTCCATGGACGGCCAGGGGCGCTACCGGCCGCAGATGCTGCAGGGGTGGGAGGTGAGTGCGGACAAGCTCACCTGGACCTTCCGCCTGCGCCCGGGCCTCGCCTTCCACGACGGGTCGCCGGTGACGTCGGAGGATGTGGTCGCCTCGCTGCGTCGCTGGGGCGCGCGCGATTCCATTGGCCGGCGACTGCTGGCCGCCACCGCGGACCTGACCACGGCTGGCACGGATGGCTTCGTGCTGAAGCTGTCGCGCCCCTATGGCGGCGTGATCGAGGCGCTGGGCAAGCCTTCCGTCCATGTGCCCTTCATCATGCCAGCACGCATTGCCTCCGCCACGCCGCCGACGCAGCAGGTGCGCGAGATCATGGGCTCGGGCCCCTTCGTCTTCCTTCGCGACGAATGGATTCCCGGGGAGCGCACCTTCTTCCGTCGCAACGAGCGCTACGTGCCGCGCGATGAGCCGGCGGACGGCCTTGCCGGCGGCAAGGTCGCAAAGGTGGATCGTGTCGAGATGATCACCATGCCCGATATCGCGCTACGCGCGACGTCGCTCCAGCAGGGCGAGGTGGACTATTTGGAATACGCGCCTGTCGACAACCTGCCGCGCATGCGGACCAACCGGAACATCGTCATCTCAGAGGCCAGCGGCCAGGCTGAGATGATGTATGCTGTCAGCATCAACCACCACCAGCCACCCTTCGACAACGTGCTGGTCCGCCGCGCGCTGCAGCAATGCCTCGACCGTACGGAGATCCTGGCCGGCACCGGGTTCGGTGAGGTGGGGCGGCCCGATTGCACGGCGATGTTCATGTGCGGCACCACCTTCACCAGCGACCGTGGCAGTGAGGTGATCGCGCGGCCCAGCATCGACCGCGCGAAGGAATTGCTGCGGGAGGCCGGCTACACCAACGAGCGTGTCGTCCTGATGCACCCGGTCGATTCCGCGCTGCTCAATCCCTTCGGCCTGATGCTGATCGACCGGATGAAGCGTGCCGGATTCAATCTCGACATCCAGGCCTCGGACTGGTCCTCGATCGCGCAACGCTGGGTGCAGCGCCAGCCGCTCGACCGCGGCGGATGGTCGGTGGTGCCGGTCGTCTATACCGGCTTTGACATGGCGGATCCGCTGTCGAACCTCGGCGTCGGGTTCAACTGCACCGGCAACCAGCCCTGGGGGTATTGCGAGGCGACCATGACGCCGCTCATCGAGCGCTTCGAGGCGGAGAGCGATCCGGCGCGGCGACGCGAGCTGGCGGCGGAACTTAACCGCGTCGCGATCGACCGTGCGACTTTCCCGATCGCAGGGCAGTTCCGCGCGCCCGCGGCCTGGCGCGCCGAACTGCGCGGTGTGGTCGATTTTGGCTTCCCGATCATCTGGAACATCGAGCGCGCCGGGCGGGGATAGAAGGGCGGGCGGCCGGCCAGGCTCGCTGCATGCGTGAACTCCGCCTTTTATAGGAGGGAAAAATCCCTGCGTGTTCCCTCCCGCGGATGGCTCCCCCAAGGTGCCAGAGATTCGATCCCCCCTCCCCATCGCTGGCATCAGCCGCAGGGAGCGCCGATCGGCGCGCGGGCGAACGAGGGGGGTGGAACCGTGGTCGCGCATCATCAGGGCTCGCGTCGCCTCGGCGGCGAGCCCTGATCCAATCGCGCGCGGGTCAGCCTGCTACCTTGTAGATCGTGTAGCTCCCGCGTGCGCCTTCCTTGTTGGGTCCGACCTGGCGGATGCGCTCCAGCACTTGCACCTCGATCCCCTGGCGCTTCTTCAGGCCCGCGAAAAACCCGCGGACCGTGTGCTGCTGCCAGCCAGTCGCCTCGCAGATCTGCGCGATAGTGGCCCCCTCCGCCCGGCGTAGCAGGGCGAGCACCTGCTCCTGCTTCGTCCCCTCGCGCGGCTTGCGGCGCGCGCCGGGCTCGCGCGCCTGGCGGGGCGCCTTGCTGGCGAGGAGGGCGCGCAGGGCTTCCATCGGCGCATCCAGGGCGGCGATGATGTCGGTCTCGCGGCTGGCCTCGTCCTGCCAGGCGGCCAGCACCGCCGCGGCCGCGTCGCGCAGGCGCGCGCGGGGGGCGGGCGTGGGCGCGGCGTGGGCGGGTGCCGCCTCATCCGCGGGGGTATCTCCCGCTGCGGCGTCCTCCCCGCCCATGGGCGCCGTGTCGGACACCGGCGTGGCGATCTGCGCGTCGTCCTCGTTCGGGTCGATCCCGATGGCGCGTAGCCCCTCGTCGGTGATGCACGCCACGATCCAAGTCCCGTCCTCATCCTGACGCCAGCCGAGCCCGACATGCTCCCGCGGAGCGTTGATCTCGGTGAGCAGGTGGGCCTTTATCAGGCTGCGGAACACCGCGTTGCGGGCGGCTGCCGGCAGGGTCTTCGGCGCACGGGCGAGCCCCGTCTCGTGCTGCGCGGCGGCGCTCAGGATCACGCGCTGTGTGTCGGAAAGCTTCGTCATCGTCCTGGTCTCCGGTGGCGGGTGCCGACTATCGGCCCCTACTGCCGGGAGCCCCGCCGGCGCTGCCGGTCGGGGCCGCGGCGCGATGTGCCGCGCGCTACTCGGCGAACTCGCCGCGCTTGAAGTAGCAATCCGTCACGCTCGCGAGCCGGCTGTTCCAGTGTTCCAGCGTCGCCGCCTTGCCCCAAAGGACGTCCTCGGGATCCGCCCCGAAGTGGTCGTCGCTCATCTGCTGCAGTTCGGCGACCATCGCGTCGAAACGGGCTTTCTGGTGCAGGAAGGCTTCGAGGCTCTTCTGCTGGTTCCGGGCGGCGCGGGCTTCGCGGTCGGTCATGGTCGTCTCCGTCGTGATGCAGGGCATCCCCTGCGCGTGACGGACCATTCGCGCTGTGCCCCGCCGGAGCCAAGCGATATGCAGCATCAGTCTATGACGATGATGGCGGGTGTCGGATCACATCATGACCGTCCTGCCGCCCATCATCTGGACCCGGATCGAGACGATCCGCCATGCTCGCGAGCAGCGTCGTGATCTGCTCCTGCAGCAGGGTCTGGACGAGATGAGGATCGCGGCCGATCCGCACGGCGATCTGCCCCGACACGCGGGCGGGCCAGTTCAGCAACGCGTCGCGCATGGTGCCGGCAACATCGTCGATGCGTGCATTGGCAACGGTCACGTCCATCAGCCTCCCTTTGTCGCGATCAAGGGCGAGGCGCTGCGCCTCGACCAGCAGGGCAAGGCGGGCGAGGGTCAGCCGACCCAGGGCCGAACTTTCCAGGGGCGGTGCCAGCGGTGAGCGATGCGGTGGAGCGGAGGCGGCGAGATCGCGCCCGACGCGCGCGAGGTCCCAGGTGCCGTCAGGCTCCCGCGTGATGCGCCCAATCTGCGCTGCCTTCTGGATGGCGGTGTGCGATACGCCGAGGCGCCGGGCGACTTCACGCGCCGAGGTCACACGCTCCGACATGGATCTTCACCTCGGCCCGGTGGACGGAGTTCCAGGCTGCCGTTCGGCCCCGGCGATGAGGTGGCAACCCGGCAACCTGAATTTTCACCTGACGCTAGCGAGGTCGCGCGCTGCTGCTCCCCGCATCCGCCGGGCCCAGGAAGGAACCATGGCCTCGAAGCGAGGCAGGCGGGGCAGCAACGCCCAGAACGGGAGGAGGGGGACAAACTGCTATTAGAGAGAACCCATAATAGCAAAATGTCCCCCTCCTCCGCGTTTGGCGGCTGGGCAGGTCAGGCCCGCGCTGCGCGGCCGGCCGTCGCCTCGGTGGACAGCATGATCGGCATCGTGGGCCCGGGGCAGCGCCGGGACCGCGGCGCGAGACCGTAGTGCTCGACCAGCGTCCCGAGCGCGCAGACCAGGATGCCCTGGCCATGCGCAGGGTCGAGCGCCTTGCCGTTCCATCCCTGCTGCATGGCCCACTCGCGGATCGAGCATTCGAGCCCGACCACGTGCCAGAGGCTGCTGCCGGCCGGGCTGTCCATCCCGCCCACGTGCTTGATGGCCGCGGAGACCTTCTGGCGCGCACTGACGTGGCGCTCGGTGAGCGTGTCGCCGGTGCCGCGCGCCACCCGGATCAGCGGCATGGTGCGCATGCCGTCGAGCGCTGCGGCGCGGAACTGGGTCCGGAAGATCTCCGCTGCCTCGTGCATCTGCGGGGTGATGGAGCCGTTCTCCAGGAGCATGCCGAGGGTGTCGACGGCGCGGCGCCGCTGCACGGGCACACCCGTTTTGGGGTCGGTGGCGCGCTCCGGTGCGGTGATGGAGCCGTGCTGCAGCCGCCATTTCGAGGGCTTCGACGGGTCTTCGCGCGGCGTGGTGGCGCGCTTGCGCTTGCTGGCCATGGTGCCTCCTTCCTCAGATCGTGGGGGTGGTGAGCGCGCGCTGGGTGGCCTGCTCGCGCTTGCGGCGCTCCCAGTCCTCACGATGGTCAATGCGAGATTCGCCGGTGTCGCGGTCGATGTGCTTGCCCTCGCCATGCCGCGCGAAGGCGATCAGTGCATTGCCCATACGATTGGTGCGGTCGGCCTGATAGAGCGTCGCGCGCGTCTGCAGAAATGGCTCGACGTAGCGCGCGTTGAACACCAGCCAGTCGGCTGGATCCGGCACCCACACCTCGGCGAAGGTGCCTTCGCCCTCGTTGAGCTCAACGTACTGGCCCCCCTCTGGCGTCCGATGAGCGCGCAATTCGCCGAACGGCCAGTATTCGTCGCCGATGATCAAGATGGATGTGGCGTATTCCAGCACTGCATAGACGCTGGCGTTCCAATCGCGGCGTTCCTCGGCCAAGCGGTGGATCTCGCGCAGCCAAGGCGGGCGCGGCTCGGTCGTGAAGCTGCCGGCGCGGTATACGGTGATGCGGTCGTCAGACACGATGTTCTCCCTGCTGATGATGGACGCGCCGCAGCGGGCAGCGCGGGTCAGGCCGCGGCCGGGTGTGGCTTTGCGGCTTCAAGACGTGCCGACAGCGCCGCGAGGCGCGCGCGGTCAGTGACGAGGCGCCGGTGGATGGCGGAGTCGAGCCGTGAGCTGAGAGCAGCCAGGCGAACACGCGTGTCGGCGGCGGGATCTGCCGGCATAGACGGCGAGGGCTCGCCGCCGAGCATCTCGAAATGGGCGAGCGTGCCGAGGCGGGCTTCGAGCCAGGAGCGCGGATCGGCGATGAGCGCGAGGTCGAACCGCGCCTGTCGGTCCTTCTGCCCAGCCCCGGCCGGCCGGTAGGTCACAAGCGAGGAGGAGTGTGAGGATCTGCTATTAAGGAGATCCCTATAATAGCAGTTTCTCACACTCCTCCCGTCCTGGCGGACCGCGTCATGGCTGGGCCATAGCTCCGGAAAGCACCGCGCCATGTCGGCGGCGTTCTCCAGTTCCACGCCGGCCGCGGCCATGATGTCGTGCCTCCTCGGCCGGACCTCGTCCCAGGCCAGGACCTCATGCACCGCCACCGGCAGCACGACATCGGTCAGCAGGTCGATCTCGAGCGGCGTCTCGGCGGTGCGGTTGACCCCGCGTCCGCGCCCGACAGCCTGCACCAGCTCGCCTTCGCAGATGCTCCACCGAACAGCCTCGGCGGTCAGATCGGCGTGCTCCTCCCCGGCGATGGCGTGCACGCCCCCACCTGCCAGCGCGATGCGCCGCTCCATGCGGCCGTACCACCACGCCACGTCACCCCGGCTGGTCAGGGGCGGGCGGTTGGTGAGCGCCGCGGCCAACGCCTCGACCGTCAACGGCGCCGGCAGCGTCCGCCCGAGCACCATCATCCCCGCGACCCCGCGCCAGCGATCGAGCCCGCTCAGCGCATTGAAGTGCACCGCCTCGGCGTTGGTCGGCAGCCCGAGCGCCCGCAGGGCATCGACCGCCGCCTTCTGGCCGATGACCAGGAGGTCCTTGCCCGATCGCGCCCGGCCGCGCAGCGTCCGTGCCCGCAGAGCGATCAGCGCGGCCATCTCGCGCCGGCGCAGCACAGCGGCGGACTGGTCGCGGGCCGGCATGCTGGCATCGGGCGCGAGGGCCTTCACGCTGGTTGGTGCGCCCAGCACCTGGCGAACCCGGACATGCGGCTCGGTCGCCCGAACGGGCTCCGCCACGGTGATATCCGGCAGGAAGGGTGTGACCAGCTCAGGCCGCAGAGTCGCATCCAGATGCAGCACCGGTCCACCAGCGCCCCAGGTCTTGCGCAGCCCCGCCCGCCAGGCCAGCCGCAGCGACCGCACCGTACCGTTCTCCGTCATGGCATCGCAGACGACCGCGCCGGCTACGTCGTGGCCGTTCTCCAGCGCCTCGGCGATCAGCATCCACATCGCCGCGCTGCGGCCGGGCGGCGCCCAGGGCTCGCCCTCCTTGGGCAGCACGGCAGCAATGCGGCGCCGGCGCTCGGCCGGATCCATCCCGGGATAGAGGCCCGGATTGCGCAGCCGACGATGCTCGTGCCCAGCGGCGTCCCGGCAGATCCTGGGCGTGAGGCCGGTCGCCAGCAGTGCCTCAACCGAAAGCGGGCCGTTCGGCGCAGCGGCGAGCACCTTCCACAGCTTCTCGCGGGCCGCAGCGAGATCGGCCGTGGCGTCCCAATCCTCCTTGTTCCGCGCTGTCCAGCACAACACCGTGCCGAGATGCGGGCGGAGCCCGTCGAGGGTCAGCAGCGCCTTGCCGTCGGTCCCCCGCAGCCCGGCTGCCCAAAAGCCTTCGTCCAGGACCAGCAGGCCAACGCCGCCAAGCTCCCTCGGCGCCATGTGGAACAGCGTGTCGTGTGCCGTGATGACGACGTCGGCGCGCCGCAGCGGCCGCTTCTGCGCCTGATACCCGCACTGGTGATAGAGGGGACAGATTGCGGTGACGCCGTTACTCGTGACCCTGCAACTCGTGGTCTCGACGACACGCTCCACCTCCATGGCATCGAAGGGCGCGGAGGGATCGAGGCACATCAGCCGGTCGGGCTCGCCTGGGCGCGGGTCCGGCGCGCTGCGACCCTTCCAGACGGTGGCGTCCACGTCGAGCGCCGCGAAGGCGTCGCGCTGCTCCGCCGCGAGGTCGTGCCGCGGCACGCCGACCACGATCTTTTTGCCCCGCAGCGCGCCGCTGCGCAGCAGGCCGACGAGGCCGCGCTGCATGGCGGTGGTCTTGCCGAGGCCCACGGCCACCGGCAGGGCAAGGCGCGGCGGACGCGGCGCGGCGTTGAAGTTTAGGAGCATGCCGCCCCGGGCAGGATCTCAGCCCCGGTGGGCACCGCCCAGGCCGGGGGGCCTGGCTGCGGGGCGAGCTCCGCTTCGAGCGGATCGGCCGTCCAGTAAGCCGCGACCTCCGCCATGAAGTCCGCGATACGGTCCTCAAGCACCGCGCGCGCCCCAACCAGGTCCAGCGAGGCCAGCGTGTAGGTCGGCAGCGGCTGCGGCGGGGGCTCGGCCGCGGCGATAACCTCGCGGACCGCTTCGAGACCCCGCGCGGCGGCCAGATCGTTGAAGTCACCGGGCTCGGGCGGGATCGCCACTAGAGCGCCGGCCGCGCGAGCGGCGGCGATGGCGGCGGTGACGCCGGGATTGTCCACCCGGCCCGGTTTCGTGTCGTTGTCGGCGAGGACAACCAGACGTGCGGTCGGGAAGCGCTCCCGCAGGATTGGCGCGACCCGCTTGAGGTTGCCCGCATCCATCGCCGCGACCACCTGCAGCCCCGTCGCCTCATGCGCCGTGGCGCCGGTCGCCCACCCCTCACAGATCAGGATCGCCTCTGCCTCGGCGAGCGGACCACCAACGACCGTGAAGTGTCCGGCCTTCGCGCCGCCCGCGAGATACCGCTTCGTGCCGTCTTCGTAGATGCGCTGCAGCGTGTGGATCGTGCCGTTGATGTCCACCAGCGGGACGATGAGCACGCCCTCCGATTCCATGCGCAGGCCATGCATGACGACACCCTTGCGCTGCAGGTACCCATGCGCGGGATCCGCGGGGACGGCGCGCTCCCAGCTGATGATCGCCGCGCGCTGCGCGAACTGCCGACGCTGCGCCTCCCACGCGGCGGCTGGGTCCGGCGCACTCGCCGAGTCGATGGCGGCAGTGACGGCTGGAGCCGTTGCATCGGGCCGTTGCCCTGACGCCTGCCAATCGGGCATGCCGAGCCAGCGCCGCGCCCAGTCGGCAGCGTCGCGCCAGTCACTGCCGTGCTCGCGCGCAATCAGCTCGAACGGCCCGCCGCCGATTCCGCGCTCGTGGTCGAACCAGGTGCCGACCTTCGCGCCGCTGACGACAGCGGAGAGGCTGCCACGACGATTCCAGCGCCACTGCCGCGCCGTGCGCCGCGCCGGCTTGCCGAGCAGTTCCGTCAGCAACGAGGTCCAGTTCGCGATCAAGGCGAGACGCAGCTCCCGCAAGTCGGATGCCGCGTCGGAAACAGCAAAGGGCGACGATGCGCGCATGCGAGCTCGTCCTGTCGGTCCGATGGGGAGGGGCGCGGTGATTGCCGGCCGCAATCATTCACATGATCAAAGTAGGCGCCTTGTGGTTTCCAAGCAAGACTACTTAAGCTTGTGTATTGGAGAGTCACCTTTCCGTATTGGCGATTGGTAGGCAAACGCCACTGGGCGCGAACTATACGATCTATGGGCCGCGGAGAATTTCAGTAATTCTATTGCTCGGGCGGTTGCGATGCGAACCGCTCGCCAAACCCCCGAGGTTGGCGGCTGCGCACCGCCAACGGGCATCGAGCGCGGCTGTGGCGCAAAACGGACCGGCGCCGGGTTGAGGCATCGGACGGATGCGGCGCAACCGCGTGCATCGGGGCCGTGAGAAAAACAGACTGCCCGATCCGTATATAGCCATCAGGAGAATGTGCGTCGGAGGATCATGCTCGCCACCGTCACCACCATCGTCACGAACCTCGTCACGTCTCGCTACCCCACGTCGTGCCGGGTGATCGAGTCGCAGCATGGATGCAACCCAACAGCGGAGGTTACGGCCCCGCGCGGCTTCGTTCTTCTGCGCGTCGCTGCGAGCGTGACAAAAACGCACTCCCCGCGGCGCGCATCGCTCGGCATGGTGCGCGCGATGATCACAACGGCACCCCTCGCGAGAGCTCTGATGTTGCGTTGCGTGCCATGCGGATTTCGCAGCGAGATCAGTGCATGGCGCCGCACCGCGCGGACCTGGCATGTGGCGCGCATGCGCCAGGCGATCCCGACCATCCACGACCCGTACTGCAATGTGACGATGATCGGCAGCAGGGCGCGCGATGAGCGGCGAGATGGTGCCGCTGTGATCATCAGCGAACGCCGACGCCGTGAGACGGATTCCGGAGAGGCTGAGTCATGCTGAGTGTGGAAAGCATCCCACCACACGCGCGGCTGAGGAGCCGCGCGGCTGAAAATCTGGCACGCGACGTGGAACAGGCCCGGGGGTTCGGAGACCTTCGCCTACACTCCACTGCCTGCCAGCGCCTCCATGCGGCCCCCAGCAGAAAGCGAGTCGCATGACCCAAAGATCGACTATGAAGGCCGGGCGGGAGAGCGTGGCGCCCGCGCCGCCGACCATCTCGAGCATTCCACCGGCGCAGGTGCTGGCGCGCCTGGCGGCGCTGCAGACCGCGACCGCGGCGGAGCTGAAGGAACAGTGGCGCGTCCTGCTCGGCAGGGAGCCCCCGCCGTACAACCGGCCTTACCTGGTCAGCCGGCTCAGCTACCGCGTGCAAGAGCTCGCATACGGCGGCTTGAAGGCCGAGACGCGGGCCCGTCTCGAGGCGCTCGGTGAACAGCTCGACGGTGGGAACGTCGTGCTCCGCCGCATTCGCGCTGACAGCCGGCCGCTGCCCGGCACGCGGCTCGTGCGCGAGTACGACGGCGTGCAGCATGTCGTCACGGTGCGCACCGACGACTTCGAGTATGAGGGGCGGCCGTACAGGTCGCTATCCGCCGTCGCGCGCCACATCACCGGCACACGCTGGAACGGCTGGGTGTTCTTCGGGCTGCGCCAGCTGGGAGGCGGCACATGAAGACGCGCGCTGCCGCCGGCGCGGCGATGCTGGCCACCACGAAGAAGCTGCGCTGCGCGGTCTACACCCGCAAATCCACGGACGAGGGGTTGGAGAAGGAGTTTAACACGCTCGACGCGCAGCGCGATGCGTGTGAGGCGTATATCAACAGCCAGCGCGCTGAGGGCTGGGTGCTGGTCCGCGACCGCTACGATGATGGCGGGTTCAGTGGCGGTACCCTCGACCGCCCCGCGTTGAAGCGACTGCTGGCCGATATCGAGCAGGGGCTGATAGACAATATCGTTGTTTATAAGGTCGATAGGCTCAGCCGATCGCTGATGGATTTTGCCAGGCTCGTGGAGACGATGGAGGCACACGGCGTCACCTTTGTGAGTGTAACTCAGTCCTTTTCCACAACGACGTCGATGGGCCGGCTGACGCTCAAC
>LNFM01001397.1_pt1 | contig 54888 bp, 44 predicted proteins | sample 596031 | NCBI WGS metagenome assembly LNFM01 (sample SAMN04254537, study PRJNA301005) | activated carbon metagenome | isolation source: dual media filters at the Ann Arbor, Michigan drinking water treatment plant | place: USA: Ann Arbor
GACAACATCGCCCACGACCTCAAGACGCCGCTGACGCGCCTGCGCAACAAGGCGGAGGAGGCGCTCAGGGTCGGCGGCTCGGATCAGGCCTATCGCGCCGCCCTGACCGGCATCATCGAGGAATCCGACGGCCTCATCCGCACCTTCAACGCCCTCCTGATGATCGCCCGCGCCGAGGCGGGCAACCAGCGTGAGGGCATGGTGCCCCTCGACCTCGCCGAGATCGCCCGCGGCGTCGCCGAACTCTACGAGCCGGTGGCCGAGGAGGCCCACGTGACCCTCACCGTCACGGCCTCGCCCGTGAGCGTCACCGGCAACCGTGAACTGCTCGGCCAGGTCGTCGCCAACCTCCTCGACAATGCGCTGAAATACGGGGCGACGGGTGAGGGCGGGGAGGTCGCCGTCGCCGTCGCCGCCGAGGACGGCGAGGCGGTCGTCACCATCGCAGACCGGGGCCCCGGCATCGCCGATGCCGATCGCGGCCGCGTGCTCGACCGCTTCGTGCGGCTGGAGACGAGCCGCTCCCGGCCCGGTTCCGGCCTCGGCCTCAGCCTCGCCGCAGCCGTGGCCCGCCTGCATGGCGGGCGGCTCGTTCTCGAAGACAACCGGCCGGGTTTAAAGGTCGCGCTGCGTCTGCCACGATCGGCCGATGACCCGAGCGCCCCCGCCCGACCCGTCTGATTCGCCCACAGGCCTCGCCACGCGGCTGGCGGCCGCACCGGTCCTTCCGAAGGGGGCGACGGCGGCGAAGCGCGTCGCAGGCTTCCTCGAAGGCGTCGACGACGCGGTGCTGCGTGCCGCCCTCGACCAGCTGCTGAAGGCGCCGAAGCCGCGCGCGCTGGTCGCGGGCGTCCTCGCCCATTCCCCCTTCCTCGCCGGCATCGCCACCCACGATCCCGCCCATCTCCTCGCCATCCTGACCGAGCCGCCGGAGGCCGCCTTCGCGCGGCTGAAGGCCGAGGCGGTCACCGCCTGCCGCAAGGCGCGCAGCGACGAGGGGGTGGGGCGGGCGCTCCGGCGGTTGCGCGCCCAGGTGGCGCTGCTGGTGGCGCTCGCCGACATCGGCGACGTCTGGCCGCTGGAGCAGGTGACGCGGGCCCTCACCGAGACGGCGGACCTCGCCGTCTGCGAGGCCGTGGCCCATCTGATGCGCGACCTCGCCGATCAGGGCATTCTGGCGCCCGCCGATCCGAAACAGGCGGAGGTCGGCTCCGGCTACATCGTGCTCGCCATGGGCAAGCACGGCGCCTTCGAGCTGAACTATTCCAGCGACATCGACCTGATCGTCTTCTTCGACCCCGCCGTCGCGCCGATGGCGGCCGGCAAGGAAGCCCAGCCCGCCTATGTCCGGCTGACCCAGCGTCTGGTGAAGATCCTGCAGGAGCGCACCGCCGACGGCTACGTCTTCCGCACCGACCTGCGTCTCAGGCCCGACCCCGGCGCCACGGCGGTGGCCATCTCGACGCCCGCCGCTTTCCACTACTACGAGACCATCGGCCAGACCTGGGAGCGCTCGGCCTTCATCAAGGCGCGGCCCTGCGCCGGCGACATCGCCGCGGGTGAAGCCTTCCTGAAGGAGATGCAGCCCTTCATCTGGCGCAAGTACCTCGACTATGCGGCAGTGGCCGACGTCCACGCCATGAAGCGGCAGATCCACGCCTTCCGCGGTCACGACGCGCTGGCCGTCGAGGGTCACAACATCAAGCTCGGCCGCGGCGGCATCCGCGAGATCGAGTTCTTCGTGCAGACCCAGCAGCTCATCGCCGGCGGACGCAACCCGGCGCTGCGGGTGCGCGACACCGTCACCGGGTTGCATCGCCTGCGCGAGGCGGGATGGGTCACCGAGGAGACGCGGGCCGCGCTGGAGCGCGCCTACCGGTTCCTGCGGCGGGTGGAGCACCGCCTGCAGATGGTGGCGGACGAGCAGACCCACAGCCTGCCCGAGACGACGGAGGCGGTGACCGGCATCGCCCAGTTCCTCGGCTATCGTGACCATGCCGCCTTCGCCGCCGCGCTGACCGCCGAATTGCGCCCGGTCGAGGCGGCCTATGCCAAGCTCTTCGAGGCGTTGCCGCCGCTCGCCGAGGTCAAGGGCACGCTGGACCTCACCACCGATCCGCCGCGGGGGACGACGCTGTCGGCGCTCTCCGATCTCGGTTTCGCCGACCCCGCCGCGGCCGTCGCCACCGTTCAGGCCTGGCAGCAGCCGAAATCCGGCGGGCTCCGGGCGCGCGATGCCCGCGATCGGGTGGCCGAGCTCGCGCCCGCCCTCCTCGACGCCCTCTCGCGCACCGGCGATGCGGATCTCGGCCTGCGCGCCTTCGACCGGCTGCTGACCCGCCATTCCCAGCCGATCGAACTCCTCGCCATCCTGCGCAGCCATCCGGACCTGCTGGAACTCATCTCGCAGATCCTGGGGTCGGCGCCGCGCCTCGCCGATCTCCTCGGTCGCCGCGCCCATGTGCTCGACGCGCTGCTGGAGCCCGCCTTCTTCGGCGAACTGCCTTCCGACGCCGACCTCGCCGAACGCCTCGCCGCCACCCTCGCCATGGCGCGCGACGCCGAGGACGTGCTCGACCGCGCCCGCATCTTCGGCCAGGAGCAGCTCTTCCTCACCGGCGTCCGGGTGCTCGCCGGCACCGTCTCCGCCGAGGCGGCGGGCCAGGCCTTCGCCCGCCTCGCCGAACAGCTCATCAAGGCGCTGCACAAGGCGGTCACCGACTGGATCGTCGCTTCCCACGGCGCCATTCGGGGCATGCGCACGGCCGTCGTCGCCATGGGCAAGCTCGGCGGCCGCGAGATGACCGCGGGCTCCGACCTCGACCTCATCCTCCTCTACGACCACGATCCGAAGGAGAGCGCCTCCGACGGGCCGCGGCCGCTCAGCGGCGGGCACTATTTCTCCCGCCTGACCCAGCGGCTCATCAGCGCCCTCTCGGCCCCCACCAGCGAGGGCGTGCTCTTCGACGTCGACCTCAGGCTGCGCCCCTCCGGCCGCTCCGGGCCGGTCGCCACCCATATCGAGGGCTTCCGCAGCTATCAGGTGAAGGAGGCCTGGACCTGGGAGCACATGGCGCTGACCCGCGCCCGCGTCGTCGCCGCGACCCCCGGCTTCGAGGCGGAGGTGACGGAGGCCATCCGCCGCGTCCTCACCACCCGCAGGCCGGCCAAGGCGACGCTCGCCGACATCGTCGACATGCGCGGGGCGATCGCCGAGGACAAGGGCGACGACAACCGCTGGGACCTGAAATATGCCCGCGGCGGCCTCATCGACATCGAGTTCATCGCCCAGGCGCTGCAGCTCGTCCACGGCAGCCGCCATCCGGAGATCCTCGACACCAACACGGTGCGGGTGCTCGACAAGGCGGCTGCGGCGGGTCTTCTCAAGCCGACCGAGGGCGACGTGCTGCGCTCGGCCTGCCGCTTCTACCAGCGGCTGACGCAGATCCTGCGGCTCTGCCTCGTCGAGGGCTTCGATCCCCAGACCGCCGCACCCGGCCTGAAGCGCCTGCTGGCGCGCGCCGGCGAACTCCCCGATTTCGCCACGGTGGATGCCCATCTGGCGGAGGTGCAGCGCCAGGTGCGCAAGGCCTTCGTCGCCGTCGTCGGGCCGCTGTGAGAAGCCACCGTCGTCATGCCCGGCCTCGTGCCGGGCATCCACGTCTTGAACACCGGCCTTTGAGAATTCGTGGATGCCCGGGACGAGCCCGGGCATGACGGTGAGGGCTCCGCGTCGACCCCTCAGGCCTCGGCCTCGGCCCGCGGGCCGGTGACCGGCAGGCGCACCACCACCGTCGTGCCGCGACCGACGGTGGAGCGGATGCGCAGCGACCCGCCGTGCATCTCGGCCAGGGACTTGGCGATGGCGAGCCCGAGGCCCGAGCCCTGGTGGTTGCGCGAGAACTGGCTCTCGACCTGCTCGAAGGGCTTGCCGAGCTTGTTGATGGCGTGGCGGGGAATGCCGATGCCGGTGTCCTCGATGGCGATGGCGATGATGCCGCGGGCCTTGCGGGCGCGGACCGAGATCATGCCGCCGCGCGGGGTGAACTTCACCGCGTTGGACAGCAGGTTCAGCATAATCTGCTTGATGGCCCGGCGGTCGGCGACGAGGTCCATGCCCCCCGGCACCTCCGCCTCCATCAGGATCTCCTTGTCCGCCGCCATCTTGGAGACGACGCGCATGGTGTCCTCCAGCGTCTCCTCGAGACAGGTCTGCGCGAGCTCCAGCGACAGCCTTCCGGCCTCGATGCGCGCCATGTCGAGGATGTCGTCGATGACCGAGAGGAGGAAATGGCCGCTGGCGTGGATGTCGCGGACGTATTCGAGGTACTTCTTGGCGCCGAGCGGGCCGAAATGGCCGTCGCGCATCACCTCCGAGAAGCCGATGATGGCGTTGAGCGGCGTGCGCAGCTCGTGGCTCATGTGGGCCAGGAATTCCGACTTGGCGCGGCTCGCCTCCTCGGCCTGGGTCTTCTGCTCGGAATATTTCTCGGCGAGTTCCGCCAGCTGCTGGGTCTGCATCTCCAGCGCGTACTGGCTCTTCTGCAGGTCGGTGACGCTCGCCCGCAGCCGCTGCTCGCTGGCGGTGACGTGGGACTCGTGGCGCTTCAGCGCAGTGATGTCGGTGCCGACCGAGACGAAGCCGCCGCAATGGGTGCGCCGCTCGCTGATCTGCAGCCAGCGCCCGTCGGCGAGTTCGACCTCGAAGTTGCGCGAGCCGTCGGGGTCGTGGGTGGGCAGGATGTGGCCCTGCTTGATCTTGGCGCCGCCGCCGGCTGCGGCGAGGACGTCGTTGTAGCCGGCACCCGGACGGGCCTCGTCGTCGGCGAGGCCGTTCAGCTCGCGGAACTTGGAATTGCACACGACGATGCGGTTCTGGTCGTCGCAGACGACGAAGGCCTCCGAGATCGTCTCGATCGCCTCGCGGATGCGATGGTCGGCGGCGGCGTTGCGGGCGGCGAGCTCGAGCTGCTCGGTGATGTCGACGACGATGCCGACGAAGCGGGGATGGGCGACACCGGCGAGCGTCAGGCCGCGGCCGCGGGCCCGGAGCCAGATCCAGCGGCCGTCGGCATGGCGCATGCGGAACTGGAAGTCGACGGCGTTGCGCGGATCGAGGTCGGTGAGCTCGGCGATGCCGCCGAGATAGCCGTCTTCCGGGTGGAGGATGGGGAACAGTTCGTCGAAGGTGACCAGGCCCTCGCGGCCCTTGATGCCGAGGATTTCGAACATCGAGGCGGACCAGTACATCTGGCTGGTGCCGATCTCCCAGTCCCACAGGCCGCAGCCGCCGCTCTCCAGCGCCGCGTCGATGGTGGCGCGGGCATTGTGGTTGATCATGTCGGCGGTGGCCGCCCGCATGGTCTGGATGTGGAAGGCGAGGCCGATGACGAGGAGAAGCAGCCCCGTCGTGGCGAAGAGCGTGCCGGTGAGCAGCGAGTTGCGCGCCCACATGCCGAGCGCCTCGTCGGTGTCGCGCATGACGAGGAACTGTGCGAGGGGCGCCGCCAGCGGGCGCACGATGACGACGGCGTCCTCGGCGGTGGACAGCCGGATGGGAGAGGGGCCGCTCGTCGTCGGCGGGACGCCGGCGAAGACCTCGCGCAGGGGCCGGCCGAGCCAGCGGGCGCGGGCGCCGGCCGGTGCGGCGGCGACGATGGTGCCGGCCGGGTCCGTCGCCAGCATGATCCGGCCGGACTGGGCGCCGATCCGCGGCGCAGTGTAGTCGAAGGCGGCCTGTACGGCGGCGGCGGCGTTGCCGGCGGTGGTGGCGATGCGCTGGTTGAGGTCGATCTCGACGGCGGCTGCGGCGGTGTCGAGGTCGGCCTTGACGGCGGCGAGGGCCTCGGTGCGGCTGTTGAGGATCTGCTGGAGCGCGCCGGCCCCCATCACCACCAGGAAGGCGATGATCAGCGTGGGCACGAGGCGGCGCAGGGCGGGCTCGTAAGGGGCCAGCCAGGACTCGAAGGAGGCGTCGACGGAGCGGGCGAACCCGTTCAGTCTCAAGGCATGAATCAGCGCATCCGCGCTGGGCGCAGAACTGCGCTCCATCGCCGGTACCCCCGTCGAATCTCTGAATTGGCGTTCGGAGATCGAGCCCCAGCCCCTCCGAATCGCGGCCATAAGAATCGATTTGGCGGAGGGCTGTCTAGAGTCGCCGAATCACAGGTCCGGAAATTTTTGGTTAACGCGCTAGGAAGATTTGCTTCGGCTCATCCCAGCGACCGGGCGACGATGTCGCGCACGTCGGCCGACAGCGTCGCGGTGGCCGCGACACGCTCCAGCGCCTCGCGGGCGCGGGCGCGCCGGCCGGGCTCCAGCGCCCGCCAGCTGCGGAAGGCCGAGAGCAGGCGGGCCGCCACCTGCGGGTTGCGCGGGTCGGTGGCGACGACCACCTCGGCGAGGAAGGCGTAGCCCGCCCCGTCCGGCCGGTTGAACTGGGTCTGGTTGCCGCTGGCGAAGCTGCCGACGAGGGCGCGCAGGCGGTTCGGATTGGTCATGGCGAAGGCGGGATCGGCGAGCAGGGCCTTCACGCGGTCGAGGGTGCCCGCCTCGGGGATCGCCGCCTGGAGGGCCAGCCACTTGTCGAGGATCAGCGCGTCGGCCCGGTAGCGTTCGCGGAAGGCGGCGAGCGCCGCCTCGCGGTCGGCGCCGGGGTGCTGGGCGAGCACCGCCAGCGCGGCGAAGCGGTCGGTCATGTTGTCGGCATCGCGGTGGCGGGCGGCGACGGTCGCGAGGCGCTCCGCCTCGCCGCCCGAGGCCCACAGGTCGAGCGCGACGTTGCACAGGGCCCGGCGTCCGGCCGAGGCGGCGTCCGGCGTGTAGGGGCCGGGCGTGGCGAAGCGCGTCAGCGCGTCGGACAGCGCCGCGTCGAGGCGGGTGCGGACGGCGAGCCGGAGGGCCCGGCGCGCGGCGAGGACGGCGTCGGGATCGACCTCGGCGCCGAGCTCGCGGGCGATGTCGGACTCGGAGGGCAGCGTCAGCGCCTGCGCCGCGAAGGCCGGGTCACGCTCGGCGTCGGCGAGGACCGTGGCGAGGGCTTCGCCGAGGATCTCGGCACCGCCGCTCGCCGCGGCGCCCTTGCGGCTCGCGGCCACCAGATGGTCGGTCGCCAGCGTCTGGATCGCCTGCCAGCGGTTGTAGGCGTCGCCGTCGTGGCGGGCGAGGAAGCCGAGGTCGGCGGCGGTCAGGTCGGTCTTCAGCACCACGGGGGCGGAAAAGCCGCGGTTGATAGAGAGAACCGGGCGCGTCGGGTGCCCCGAGAAGGTGACGCTCTTCTGGGCCGCGTCGAGGGCGATGACGCCGGGCACGGCCTTGCCGTCCTCGGTGAACAGGGAGCGCTCCGCGCCGTCCGGCCCGATCAGCCCGAAGGCGAGCGGGATGACCATCGGCTGCTTCCCATCCTGGCCGGGCGTCGGCAGATGGGTCTGTTTCAGCTCCACGGTGAAGGTGCCGGCGACGGGATCGTGGCGGGTGGCGACCGCGACCTGCGGCGTCCCTGACTGCCGGTACCAGAGGAAGAACTGGGAGAGATCGCGCCCGCTCGCCTCGGCGAAGCAGGCGATGAAGTCCTCCACGGTCGCCGCGTCGCCGTCGTGGCGCGCGAGATAGAGATCCATGCCGCGCCGGAAGGCCTCGGGGCCGATCAGCACTTTCAGGGCGCGGATGATCTCCGCCCCCTTCTCGTAGACCGTCGCCGTGTAGAAGTTGTTGATCTCGTGATAGGTTTCCGGCCGGACGGGGTGCGAAAGCGGCCCCGCGTCCTCGGCGAACTGGTGGCTTTTCAGCAGCCGCACGTCGGCGATGCGCTTCACCGCCCGCGAGCGCATGTCGCCGGAGAATTCCTGGTCGCGGAAGACGGTGAGGCCTTCCTTCAGGCAGAGCTGGAACCAGTCGCGGCAGGTGATGCGGTTGCCGGTCCAGTTGTGGAAATATTCGTGGGCGATGATCGCCTCGATCGCCGCATAGTCCTGGTCGGTGGCGGTGTCGGGCAGGGCGAGCACGTACTTGTCGTTGAAGATGTTGAGGCCCTTGTTCTCCATCGCCCCCATGTTGAAGTCGGACACGGCGACGATGTTGAAGACGTCGAGGTCGTACTCGCAGCCGAAGGCCTCCTCGTCCCAGCGCATGGAGCGCTTCAGCGCGTCCATGGCATAGGCGCAGCGGTCCTCCTTGCCATGCTCGACGAAGATGCCGAGTTTCACGACCCGCCCGGAGCGCGTGGTGAAGGTGTCGGAGACCTCCGCGAGGTCGCCGCCCACCAACGCGAAGAGGTAGCTCGGCTTCGGATGCGGGTCGTGCCAGACGGCGTAGTGCCGCCCGCCCGGGAGATCGCCGGCCTCGACCAGATTGCCGTTGCCGAGGAGGATGGGCGCGGCCTTCTTCTCCGCCTCGATCCGCGTCGTGTAGACGGCAAGCACGTCCGGGCGGTCGGGAAAGTAGGTGATGCGGCGGAAGCCCTCCGCCTCGCACTGGGTGCACCAGGTGCCGGACGAGCGGTAGAGCCCCATCAGCTGGGTATTGGCCTGCGGGTCCACGACCGTCTCGAGGGTCAGGCGGAAGGGGCCTGCGGGCGGATTGTGGATGACCAGTCGGTCCACCGTCGCCTCATAGGCCTCCGGCGCCGGCGTCCGTCCGTCGATGGCGATGGCGGCAAGCGTCAGCCCGTCGCCGTCGAAGGCCAGCGGCGCGCCCGCGATCCCCTGCGGATGGGGCTCCACGTCGAGCACAGCGACGACGCGGGTGGCCGTCGGGTGCAGCACGATGTCGAGGTGGACGGTCTTCACCACGTGGTCGGCGACCCGGTAGTCCGAGAGCTTCACGGGCGTCGCCTGTTCGCTGCGCATGACCTGTTCCTTGATGCCGTCGATGGCCCCTCCGCGACCTTTAAGGTCACGCAGCGGAGGAGGGAAGGGCGCGGACCGGCTCGGTATGGCCGACCACGCGGATGACCCGCGGCTGGCTGCGGCGGAAGCCGCGCTCGATGGCGTCCACCGCCTCGTGCACCGCCTCGACGGTCAGGGCGGGATCGGCACGGCAATGGTAGGTGACGACGAGGCCCTGGGTGGTATCGCGGACGCGGACGCTGTGAACGTCGGTGATGTGCCCGGTCGCGGCGGCAAGCTCGGCCAGGGCCGCACCGATCCTCGAGATCTGATCGGGCGCCGCATCGCTTCCGACCAGCATTTCCACCTGCAGCGGCTCGATATGGGTCTCGACTTCCACGTCGGTGCCCAGTTCGCCGCCGATTGCCGCTTCCAGCCGGCTGGCGATGTCATGCGCCTCGCCGAGGGTCAGCGCGCCGTCCACCTCAAGGTCGAGGCCGACGCAGAGCCGCTCGCCGAGATGCTGCACGGTGACGTGGTGGACGGCGAGCGCGTGACGCCGCGCGGTCAGGTGAACCCGCTCCATCACAGTCTCGTCGTCGAGGGCCACGGGCTCGGTCGTCACCGTCGGCAGGGTGCCGGCATGGGCGCCGGCGGCCGCAGCCCCGATGGCCGCCTTGATCTCGGCGACGCGCTCCAGCGGCAGCGTCCGGTTCACCTTCACGGTGATCTCGGCCAGCGTGTCGGTGCCGACCTCGCGCAGCCTGACGCTGTCCACGCCGACGACACCGGGCACGGCGCCGACCGCCTCCATGACCGCCTCCGTCGCGCCTTTCGGGGCCCGGTCCATCAGCGTGTCGATGGTGCGGCGGCCGAGGTTCCAGCTCATCACGCAGATGATGATCGCCACGGCGATGGCGGCGACCGCGTCGGCCATGGGATAGCCCATCCAGACGAAGAACAGGCCGGCGAGCACCACGGCGGAACTTGCCATGTCGGCGGCGAAGTGCAGCGCGCCGGATTCGAGCGCGTGGCTGCCGGTCTCCTTCGCGACGCGGCGCATGATGCGCACCCGCCAGTAGTCCACGGCGATGACGCCGACCATGAGGCCCGCCATGATCGGCGTCACCTCGACCGGATGGCCGCCGCCCGTCAGCCGCCGCACCGCCTCCGTCACGACGATGCCGGAGACCAGGAAGAGGAAGGCCGTCTCGGCGAGGGCGGCGATCGATTCGACCTTGCCGTGGCCGTACTGGTGATCCTCGTCCGGCGGCTTGTCCGCGAGGCGCACGGCATAGAAGGTCAGCACGGTGGCCGCGGTGTCGACGAGACCGTGGGCCGCCTCGGCGAGGATGGCGATGGAGCCGCTGGCGAGGCCGACCGCCGCCTTGGCCGCCGTGAGCAGCACCGTGACCAGGATCGAGGCCAGCGCCGCCTTTTGCTTGATGGAGACCATGGCCGGACCCTCGTCTTGCGAGCGCGAGGCCTAGTCCCTGGCCCGCCGCCGGTCAACCGCGGAGCTGCCCGGTGCCGGCGGCCTTGACGCTGGCGCGGCTCCGGGCTCCGCTGCGCCGATCTTCGCCCTCGGACATGCCATGACGCCCATCGACCTCGACGCCCAGTACAACAACCGCGCCATGGTGCCGGACCATCCTGCCGTCATGGCCGGCTGGGCGCGCGATGCCGCCGCCTTCCGGGCCGCGCGGCCGGACGCCGCCCTCGACCAGGCCTATGGCACCGGCGAGCGCCACCGCTACGACCTCTTCCCCGCCGCGGCGCCGCGGGCCGGTGCGCCGATCGCCCTCTTCATCCACGGCGGCTACTGGCAGGCCCTCGACAAGACCTCCTTCAGTCACATGGCGGCGGGGGCCAATGCCCACGGCCTCGACGTTGCGGTGATGAGCTACGATCTCTGTCCGCAGGTGAAGCTCGCGAAGATTGTCGATGACGTCATCGCTTGTATCCGGGTGCTGCGCGAGCGGACCGGCCGCCGCATCCTGCCGTTCGGCCATTCCGCCGGCGGCCACCTCGCCGCCTGCATGGCCGCTGCCGATTGGACTCGCATCGGCGAGCCGGTCGACATCGTGGCCGCCGCCATGCCGGTCTCCGGGCTGTTCCACCTGGCGCCCCTGGTCCCGACCTTTGTCAACAAGGCCATGGGCATGGATGCGGGGGAGGCGGCAGCGCTGTCGCCGCTCGTCTGGACGCCGCCGAAGGGACTGAAGGTGACGGCGGTGGTGGGAGGCGAGGAATCCGCCGAATATCACCGCCAGACCCGCACGCTCCGCGAGTGCTGGGGCGCGCTCGGCGCCGAGACCAGGGAGATCGTCGTCCCCGGGGCCAACCATTTCACGGTGATCGGCCCCTTTGCCGATCCCGCTTCCAGCCTGACGCGGGAACTGGTTGCCCTGGCGGGTTGATCGACCGCAAGGTGCGCGGGATGCGGGCATGGGACCATGCCTTATGGAATGCCCGGAGGCCTCATGTCGTCCCGCCGTCTGCTGCCCGCTCTCCTCGCGCTCGCCCTCATGGCGGGGGGTGCCGGTGACGTCGTCGCCCAGAGCCAGCGTGTGCTGATCCAGCGCGGCGAGACGCTGGTGCGCCAGCACTGCGCCCTCTGCCATGCGGTCGGGAGGACGGATGCGAGCCCCTACCCCAACGCGCCGCTGTTCCGGGAGCTGTCGAAGCGCTATCCCGTCGACGTGCTGGAGGAGGCGCTCGCGGAAGGCTTCACGTCGGGCCATCCGGCGATGCCCGAGTTCACCTTCTCGGCCGAGCGTGCCGCGGCCATCGTGGCCTATCTGACCTCGATCCAGACCGAGCCCAACGCCCGCCCGCAGAGACGGTGAGAAGGCGACGAGCCGTTATCGTCGCGAATCTCCGCCAGACGCTCCTTGGTCTCCGCATGAGGCGCTCCCGGGCTCCTTTCTCCGGCGCCCGGGAGCGACGGGCGTCACGTCTCGCGGGTCACTCCCGCCCCATAAGCAAAAGCCCGGCGCGATGGCCGGGCTCTGCGTCGGTGAAAAGGCCGCCTGGGCTCAGAAGAACGCCTGGATACCGGTCTGGGCGCGGCCGAGGATCAGCGCGTGCACGTCGTGGGCGCCCTCGTAGGTGTTGACCGTCTCGAGGTTCACCATGTGGCGGATGACGTGGTACTCGGCCGAGATGCCGTTGCCGCCGTGCATGTCGCGGGCCATGCGGGCGATGTCGAGGGCCTTTCCGCAATTGTTGCGCTTCATCAGCGAGATGGCCTGCGGCGCGAAGGAATGGTCCTCCATCAGCCGGCCGAGGCGCAGCGCGCCGTGCAGGCCGAGCGTGATCTCGGTCTGCATGTCCGCGAGCTTCTTCTGCACGAGCTGGGTGGCGGCGAGCGGCTTGCCGAACTGCTTGCGGTCGAGCGTGTACTGGCGGGCGCGGTGCCAGCAGTCCTCGGCAGCGCCCATGGCGCCCCAGGCGATGCCGTAGCGGGCGCGGTTGAGGCAGCCGAAGGGGCCCGACAGGCCCTTGGCGTTGGGCAGCATGTTCTCGGCCGGCACGAAGACGTCGTCCAGCACGATCTCGCCGGTGATCGAGGCGCGCAGCGAGATCTTGCCCTCGATCTTCGGGGTGGAGAAGCCCTTCATGCCGCGCTCGACGACGAAGCCGCGGATGGCCTCGTCCGTCTTGGCCCAGACCACCGCCAGATCCGAGATCGGCGAGTTGGTGATCCACATCTTCGAGCCCTTGAGCACGTAGCCGCCGTCCACCTTCACGGCGCGCGTCTTCATGCCGGCCGGGTCCGAACCGGCGTCGGGCTCGGTCAGGCCGAAGCAGCCGACCCACTCGCCGGAGGCGAGCTTCGGCAGGTACTTCCGGCGCTGCTCCTCCGAGCCATAGGCGTAGATCGGGTACATCACGAGGGACGACTGCACCGAGCAGGCCGAGCGATAGCCCGAATCGACGCGCTCCACCTCACGGGCGATGAGCCCGTAGGCGACGTAGCCGAGATCGGCGCCGCCATATTCGGAGGGAAGCGTCGAGCCGAGGAGGCCGAGCTCGCCCATTTCCGTCATGATCTCGCGGTCGAACCGCTCGTCGAGGAAGGCGGAGGTGACGCGCGGCAGCAGCTTTTCCTGGCAATAGGTGCGGGCGGTCTCCTGGACCATCCGTTCCTCTTCGGTGAGGAGACCGTCGAGGTTCAGCGGGTCTTCCCAGTTGAACTCCTCGTTGTCCTTCACGTAGGAGCCGGAGGCGGGGGTGAGCGCGGCGACGGCCATGGACATGATCCTCAAGCGAATGATGGCGGTGTCTTAGGGTATAGGGCCGGCACCGCCAAGCGCCAGATGGTCATAGCCCGCTTGCCGCCGACGCGCGAGCCGGCATGGTCGCAAGGCGGGCGAGCGGCGAGGCGAGCGAGACCAGTGCCGAGAGTGCGAAGGCACCTGCCACGAGGCCGAGCGCGGCTTCCAGGCCGAAAATCTCCGCGACACCGCCGCCTGCGAGCGCCCCCAGCGGCCTCACCCCGTAGATCGCCACCTGGATGGTCGCGGTGACGCGCCCCATCAGCGCCGGCGGCGTCACGATCTGGCGCACTGAGGTCTGCATCACCAGCCAGAGCATGGGGCCGAAGCCGATCAGGCCGAAGGCGAGCGCCGCCATGGCGAGGCCGCCGAAGGACGGCGACAGCGCCATCAGCACCGCGCCGAGGGCTGACGAGAGCGGGCCGAACAGCAGCACGGCGCGCGGCTGCACCCGCGCGAAGATGAAGGGCGCCGCCGCGGCGCCTGCGATCATCCCGAGCCCGTTGATCCCCTGGGCGAGGCCGGCGCCGGCCGCGTCCGTGCCGAGCCAGGTCAGCGCGAAGGGCACGAAGACCGCGAGCAGCGCGATGAAGGCGAAGTTCCAGAAGATGGCGCAGAGGCCGATGGCGCGCAGCAGCGGGTCGGCGGCGACGAAGCGGGCCCCCTCGGCGATGGCCGTGAGAACGGGGGGCCTTGCGGCAGGAGCCGGCCGCGCCTCGAAGCGCAGGGTCGCGGCGCAGAGGAGGGCGGCGAGGGCCAGGAGCGCCGCCAGCGGATAGCCGGCGAGCGGCGACAGGCGCGTGGCGAGAAAGCCGACCACGAAGGGCGCGGCGGTGCTCGCCATGGCCCGCATCAGCTCGATCCGCGCATTGGCCTTCGGCAGCCCTGACGTAGGAACGATCTCCGGCACCAGCCCGATCTGCACGAGGACGAAGGTGACGGTGCCCGCCGCCGAGAGGAAGGCTGCGGCGCCCAGCAGCGGCACCAGTTCCAGCGCCGCGGCGGCCAGCGCCGCCAGTGCCCCGACGAAGGCGAGGGCCAGGGCCGTGAGAAGCACGGTCCGGCGCGGCAGCCGGTCGACGATCACCCCGGCGGGCAGCGAGACGAGGAGCCATGCGGCGGTCTGCGCCGCCACCAGCGCGCCGACGAGGCCCGGCCCCGCCCCGAGCACGAGCACGGCGGTGACGGGGAGGGCGGCGAGCGCGATCTGGTCGGCGGCCTGGACGAGGCCCGCCGTGGCGATGAGGCGGGCGAAGGGGGAGGGCGAGGTGGGTTCGGTCATGGGCAGGGTCTCCATGACCCCTCGTGACAGGGGCGGGGCCGGCCCGACACCCGATCTCTGCACCCGTTTTCTCAGCTCACCCGATCAGTTGGAAGCGATCGACGTCGACGAGGCCGCGGTCGCTGATCTTCAGGTGCGGGATGACCGGCAGCGGCAGGAAGGCGACCTGCAGGAAGGGTTCGGCCAGCACCACGCCGAGGCCGGTCGCCGCGGCGCGCAGGTCCCTAAGCGGCTGGATCAGCTCCTCGAAGGGGCGGTCGCTCATCAGCCCGGCGATGGGCAAGGCGAGTTCGGCGAGGACCCGGCCGCCCTCCACCACCACGAAGCCGCCGCGGATCGCGACCAGCCGGTTCACCGCCGTCGCCATGTCCGTGTCATCGACCCCGACGACGCAGATGTTGTGGCTGTCGTGGCCGACGGAAGAGGCGATGGCGCCGCGCTTCAGGCCGAAGCCGTGGACGAAGCCGCGGCCGATATTGTCGTTGATGCCGTGGCGGGCGACGACGGCGACCTTCACCGCATCCTGGTCGAGATCGGGCTGCATGGCCCCGCCCACGACCGGCAGGTCCATGGTGAGGTGCTCGGTGATGATCTTGCCGGGGATGACGCCGATGACGGGGGTTCTGGCTCCCCGCGCCGGTACGACGAAATCGGCCGCCGAAACATGCCGCGCCTTCATGCTGTCGAGCCCGACCGGGGCGACCGGCTGCCGGCCCTCATAGGCCTCGGGACCGACCAGCACACCACCGGCGACGACGTCGGAGACGGCACAGGCCTCGAGGTCGTCGAGGAGGACGATGTCGGCGCGCTTGCCCGGCGCGATCATGCCGCGGTCCCTGAGGCCGAAGGCGGTGGCGGCGGTCAGCGAAGCCGAGCGGTAGGCGGCGAGCGGCGGCACGCCGAGGCTGATGGCGGTGCGGATCAGGAAGTCGAGATGGCCTTCCTCGGCGATGTCGAGCGGGTTCCGGTCGTCGGTGCAGAAGGCCAGGAAGGGCGAGGTCGCAACCGTCAGGAGCGGGGCGAGGGCATGCAGGTCCTTCGACACCGACCCCTCGCGGATGAGCACGGTCATGCCCTTCTGGATCTTCTCCAGCGCCTCGTCCGTGGTCGTCGTCTCGTGGTCGGTGCGGATGCCGGCGGCGACATAGCCGTTGAGATCGAGCCCGCCGAGCAGCGGCGCATGGCCGTCGATGTGACGGTCGGAGAAGGCGGCGATCTTGGCGAGGCATTCGCCGTCGCCGTGGACCACGCCGGGAAAGTTCATGAACTCGGCGAGGCCGATGACTTTCGGATGGTCGCGCCAGGCGACGAGATCCTCGACGCCGAGCCGCGCGCCGGCCGTCTCCAGATGCGTGGCCGGCACGCAGGACGAGAGCTGTACCCTGAGGTCCATCACCGTGCGCCCGGCGCCCTCCAGCATGTAGGCGATGGCGGCAGGTCCCAGCACGTTGGCGATCTCGTGCGGATCGCAGATGGCGGTAGTGACGCCGTGGCGTGTGACGCAGCGGTCGAACTCCATCGGCGTGACGAGCGAGCTCTCCACATGGAGATGGGTGTCGATGAAGCCGGGCACGGCGATGCGGCCGCGGCCGTCGATCTCGCGCAGCCCCCGGTAGCCGCCATAGGTGCCGACGATGGTGTCGCCGCAGATGGCGATGTCGGTGACGAAGAGATTGCCGGTGACGAGATCGAGCAGGCGGACGTTGCGGATGACGAGGTCGGCCTCGCCCGCGCCGCGGCCCTGCGCGATGCGCCGGGCGAGCGTCTCGGGCGTGAGCCGTACGGCGGTCATGGCCGACGCGCCCGTTCGAGGACGAGGGGGCGCCCGCCCTCGGCCGGGTCCTTGGCGAAGCCGCCGGCCGTCAGCAGGAAGGAGAGGCTGTTGCCGTCGAGGCCGTAGAGCACGAGCTTCGGCGCCTCGATCCGCCAGGAGGCGAGCCTCAGCCGCGTCACGGCGGCCTGGCAGCCCTGGGCCGTCACCCGCACCGCATAGCTCTCCTGTCCGCCGGGAGGAGGGCGGTCGGAGAGGTGCACACGGCAGACGATCTCGCCGCCCGGCCGGCGCATGACCCAGTCGCCGAAGGCGTCGCGGGCGTTCGGCACGCGGTCGATGCCATCGGGCGCGCGGACGAGGACATAGCCCGGCGCCGGCTCCATGGCGGAGTAGCTGGCGTCCTCGTTCTCGCGGAATTTGAGCAGTGTCTGCCGCGTCGGCCCGATGAGGCTGATGCCCTCCACCGGGTGCCACGCCGCCGCATCGGCGATGGCCGGCACACGCCGGGCGCAGTCCGGCGCCGTGGTCAGGCTGTAGCCGCCGATGGAGGTGTCGGTCCCGAGCGTGACGCGGCAGCCGGGCTCACCGTTTGCCGGTGCGACGAGCCATTGCCCGGCAAGCGAACGCAGGATGGAGGGGTCGATGCCCTGCGCCTGGACGGGCGCGACCAGGGCGAGAAGGAGGAGCGTGACGGCGGCGCGGATCATGCGGGATGATCCCACGCCGCCGCCCGTTTGTCAGGCCACCCGGGCGAACTGGAAGTTCCGGCCCGGCGCCGCCTCGAACAGCGCCCGCGTATACTCGTGCTGGGGGGAGGCGAAGATGTCGGCGGTCTTGCCGTGTTCGACCACCACGCCGTTCTGCATCACCGCGATGCGGTCGCAGATCTGCGCCGCGACCCGGAGGTCGTGGGTGATGAAGAGCACGGCGAGGTCGAACTTCTTGCGCACGTCGTCGAGCAGGTCGAGCACCTGCGCCTGCACCGACACGTCGAGGGCCGAGACCGCCTCGTCGGCGATCAGGATCTCGGGCTCCATCGCGAGCGCCCGGGCGATGCAGATGCGCTGGCGCTGCCCGCCCGAGAACTGGTGCGGATAGCGGTCGAGGGCATCGGGCGACAGGCCGACCAGCTTCATCAGGTCGCGGGACTTGGCGATGGCGTCGGCCTCGCTCATGCCGAAGTTCATCGGCCCCTCGATGATGGAGGCGCCGACCGAACGCCGCGGATTGAGCGAGCGGTACGGGTCCTGGAAGACGATCTGGCAGTGCTTGCGGTGCGGCCGGAGCTGGCGCTCGGGCAGGTTGGCGATGTCGATGTTGCTGACCACGATCCCGCCCGAGGTCGGCTGGATCAGCCGGGCGATGCAGCGGGCGACGGTCGATTTGCCCGAGCCCGATTCGCCGACGATGCCGAGCGTCTCGCCGCGGCGGACGCGGATCTCGACGTCGGAGGCGGCGCGCACCTCGCGCTTCTTCTGGAAGAAGCCGCCGCCGCCATAGACCTTGCAGAGCTTCACCGTCTCCAGCGCCAGTTCGCCGGTCCGCTCCTCGCGCACCGGCGGGGTGAGCGTCGGCACGGCGTTGATCAGCATCTGGGTATAGGGGTGCTGCGGCTTGGTCAGCACCTCGGTGGCCGTGCCGGTCTCCACCACCTTGCCGCGCTGCATGACGACGACGCGGTGGGCGATCTCTGCGACCACGCCGAAGTCGTGGGTGATGAACAGCACGCCCGTGCCGCGCCGCTCCTGCATCTCGGCGATGAGCTTGAGGATCTGCGCCTGGGTGGTGACGTCGAGGGCTGTGGTCGGCTCGTCGGCGATCAGCAGGACGGGATCGAGCACCAGGGCCTGGGCGATCATGATGCGCTGGCGCTGGCCGCCCGAGAGCTGGTGCGGATAGGCGTCATACATCTTGGAAGGATCCGGCAGGCGGACCGACTCCATCACCGCCAGCACCTTCTCCTTGCGCTCGCTGGCGCCGAGGTCGGTGTGGATGCGCAGCACCTCGTCGATCTGCTCGCCGCAGGTGACGACCGGGTTCAGCGCCGTCATCGGCTCCTGGAAGATCATCGACATGCGCGTGCCGCGCAGGTCGCGCAGCCGGCTGGCGCTGGCCTCGAGGACGTTCTCGCCCTCGAGGAGGATCTGCCCGCCGGTGGCCTTCAGCTGGCCCTTGGGCAGGAGGCCCATGACGGCGTGGGACGAGACGGACTTGCCCGAGCCGGATTCGCCCACCACGCAGACGATCTCGCCGGGATGGACGGCGAAGGAGACGTCCTCCACCGCGTTCCGGCGGTCGGCGCCCTTGGGCAGTTCGACCGTGAGGTTCCTGATGTCGAGGATAGGGGCGCTCATCCGCGCTTCTCCATTTTCGGATCGAGCGTGTCACGCAGGCCGTCGCCGAGCATGTTCACGGCGAGCACCGTGAGGGCGAGGAAGATGCCCGGGTAGAGGATGTTGTGGGGGAAGATGCGGAAGAGCTGGCGCCCCTCGGCCATGATGTTGCCCCAGGTCGGCACGTCCGGCGGGATGCCGATGCCGAGGAAGGACAGGATGGCCTCGACCAGGATCGCCGAGGCGCAGATGAACGTGCCCTGCACGATGAGCGGCGCCACCGTGTTGGGCAGGATGTGGCGGATGACGAGCTTCACCGTCGGAGTGCCGGAGACCACGGCGGCCTCGACATAGGGCTCCTCGCGCACCGAGAGCACCACCGAGCGGACGAGACGCACGACGCGCGGCACCTCCGGCACGACGATGGCGATGATGACCGAGACGATGCCGGCCCGTGACAGCGACACCACGGCGATGGCGAGCAGGATTGCGGGAATGGCCATCAGCCCGTCCATGATCCGCATGATGACGCCGTCGAGCCAGCGGATGTAGCCGGCGACCATGCCGATGACGAGGCCGATGCTGACCGACAGCAGCGCCACGGCGACGCCGATGAAGATGGAGACGCGGGCGCCGTAGACGACGCGGGAGAACACGTCACGCCCGAGCGTGTCGGTGCCCATGTAGTGCTTCACCGTCGCCCGCGTGCCGTCGTCGAGGCGCATGGTGCTCTCGGCCATGGGGTGGCGGTTGCGTGCGCCGGGGTTGATGGCGGTGGGGTCGGAGGTGGCGATCAGCGGCGCGATGAGGCCGATGAACACCATGACGAGCACGATGGAGAGGCCGATGACCACGCTGGGGCTTCGAAACAGCTTGCGCCAGACCGTGGGTTTTGCGGGAGCCGCGACGGCGGGCGCGTCGCCGCTCGCGAGCGGCTCGGTGGATGCTGGGGCGGTCAATAGCGGATCCTCGGATCGAAGATCGTGTAGGACAGATCGACGAGCAGGTTGATCAGGACGTAGACGAGGGAGAAGGCGAGGATGATCGCCTGGATGACGGGGAAGTCACGGGCGAGCACGGCGTCGACGGTCAGGCGGCCGAGGCCGGGGATCGAATAGACGCTCTCGGTCACCACGACGCCGCCGATCAGCAGGGCGACGCCGATGCCGACCACGGTGACGATGGGCACCGCGGCGTTCTTCAGCGCGTGCTGGAACAGCACCTTCATTTCCGTCTGCCCCTTGGCGCGGGCGGTGCGGATGTAGTCCTCGGACAGCACCTCCAGCACGCTGGTGCGGGTCATGCGGGCGATCAGCGCCACGTAGATGACCGACAGCGTGAAGGCGGGCAGCACGAGGCTGCGGAACCAGGGCCAGATCCCGTTGCCGATGCGCTGGTAGCCCTGGACCGGGAACCAGCCGAGCTTGATGGCGAAGATGTAGATGAGGAGATAGCCGATCACGAAGACCGGCACCGAAAAGCCGATGACCGAAAAGCCCATCACGATGCGGTCGATCCAGGTGCCCTGCTTGTAGGCAGCGAGCACCCCGAGCGGGATGGCGATGCAGACGGCGAGGACGATGGTCAGGAAAGCGAGCGAGAGAGTGGGCTCGATGCGCTCGGAAATGAGCTCGAACACCGTCTTGCGGAAGAAGAAGCTCTCGCCGAGCTCGCCGCGCAGCAGGCCGCCGAGCCAGATGAAGAACTGCTGCAGGATGGGCTGCTCGAGGCCGAGCTTGGTGCGAATATCGAGGATCTGCTGCGTGGTGGCGTTGTCGCCGGCGATGATCGCTGCGGGGTCGCCCGGCGTCAGGCGCAGCATCAGGAACACCATCACGGCGACGGTGAACAATACGGGGATGGTCGCCGCAAGGCGTCGGAGAATATAGGACAACATTGGAACGTGAGGCCTGCTTGAAGGGAAAGGCGGCGGCCGGGACGCGCCCGGCCGCCGGTCAACATTTCCTTACGCGCCGCGGCCCTTCTCGATGTTCCAGAACACCGGCGCCGGGGCCTCGAGCCAGCCGGAAATGGTGTTGCGGTGGGCGCCCGGCGAATACCACTGGCCCAGATGCACGTGGGTCGGGGCTTCCGACACGCGGCGCTGGATCGCCTCGGCGAGCTGCTTCTGCTCGGCCGGCGTGTTGGCGCGGGCGAAGCGGGCGCGCAGCGCCTCGATCTCCGGGTCCGTCGGCCAGCCGAAGGCCGCCTTGTCGCCGGAGGCGTTGAAGAAGCCGGCCATGACCGGGTTGAGGATGTCGGCCGCAACCCACGAGGTCAGCATGGCGCTCCAGCCGCCCTGGGTCGGCGGGTCGCGCTTCACGCGGCGGGCGACGACCGTCTGCCAGTCCATGGACTGCATGTCGACGACGAAGCCGGCGCGCTCGAGGAGCGACTTGGCGACCGGGGCGAGGTTGGTGAGGACCTGCAGGTCGGTGGAGTGCAGCAGCACCACCGGCTCGCGGTTGTAGCCGGCCTCCTGGAGGAGCTGGCGCGCCTTGGCGAAGTTCGACTCCAGCTTGTCTTCCATGCCGGCCAGCGTCTCGAGCGGCGAGCCGCAGACGAACATGGCCTTGCAGACCTTGTAGTACTCGGGATCGCCGATCGTCGCCTTCAGGAAGTCCTCCTGGTTCAGCGCATAGAGCACCGCCTGGCGGATCTTCGGGTTGTTGAAGGGCGCGGTCGTGTGGTTGAAGCGCATGGTGTACTGGTTGCCCAGCACGTTCCAGTTGAACAGCTTGATCTTGTCGTCGGACTTCAGGAGCGGCAGCAGATCATGGCTCGGCGCCTCGATGATGTCGATTTCGCCGGCCTGCAGGGCGTTGATCGCCTGCTGCTGGTCGGTGATGACGCGCCACTCGACGCGGTCGACCTTGGCGACCTTGCCGCCGGCGAGGCCGTCGGCGGGCTCGGAGCGCGGCTTGTAGCCGGCGAACTTGGCGTAGACCGCCTTGTCGCCCGGCTTCCACTCGTCACGGACGAACATGAACGGGCCGGAGCCGACGAACTCGGTGATCTGGGTGTTCGGGTCGGTCTCGGCGACGCGCTTCGGCATCATGAAGGGCACGTTCGAGGACGGCTTGCCGAGGGCGAAGATGAGGAGGCCGGTCGCCTCCTTCAGCTTGATCTCGAAGGTCTTGGGATCCTTGGCCTCGATCGAGCCGATGAAGCCCATCACGGTCTGGCCGAGCGGGTCGCGGGCGGCCCAGCGGCGGATGGAGGGGATGATGTCGGCGGTCGTGACCGGCTGGTTGTCGTGCCACATCAGGCCGTCGCGCAGCGTGAACGTGTAGGTCAGCTTGTCGTCGCTGACCGTATACTTGTCGACCATCTGCGGCTGCACCTGACCCTTGGAGTCGAGGGCGAACAGCGTGTCGTAGATCATGTAGCCGTAGTTGCGGACGATGTAGGCGGTCGTCCAGATCGGGTCGATGATGCGCAGATCCGAGTGCATCACGACGCGCAGGACGTTGGCCGCGCCCTGGGCGGAAGCCCCCTTGGAACTCGCCAGTGCGCCGGCCGCAGCGGCGCCGGCCATCACGGTGCGGCGAGACAGTTTGACGGATTTCATGATGACTCTCCCCTGGAACTCCGCAGCCGGGTTTGACCCCTGATCGACCCCTGGCCGCGAGAAGGTCGGATCAGACGACGCTTGGTCCGAGGGTGTCAATCCCGAAGCGCAGGCAACTGTCGCGCAAAATCCGTGCAGTCGACTGAGACTTAGGCGCGGGCGTGCGACATCGGGACGCGCGCGAAGGGCCGCTCCGACTCGAAGGCCCGCATGGCCCTCAGCACCGTCGCCTCCTGGCGTTTCCAGCCGACGATCTGCAGGCCGATCGGCAGGCCGTCGCCGTCGAGGCCGCAGGGCACCGTTCCCGCCGGCTGCTGCGTGACGTTGAAGGGCGGCGTGTAGGGGCACCAGTCGGTCCACAGCGGCCCCCAGGACTCCTGCCCGGCGAAGCCCGCCGGCGGCAGGTCGGCCCCGAGCGGGATGGCCCCCGTCGGCATGGTCGGGGTGATGAGCAGGTCGTAGCGGGTGAAGAACTCGGCCATGGCGATGACGGTCTTGGTGCGCCGGTAGAGCAGGGCGTCGATGAGCTGCGCCGCCGAGAAGCGCGCGCCGGTCTCGGCGCAGCCGACGAGGCCGGGGTCCATGTCCCGGCGCTGCTCCGCGCTGAAGGAGGAGAGCGCCAGCGCCGCCCCGGCGTTCCAGATGTCCCAGGCGATGGGGGCGGGGTCCTCGATCGGCGCATCCACCTCCTCGACGATGGCGCCCATGGAGGCGAAGGTGGCGGCAGCGGCTGCCACCGCCCGCTCCACCTGAGGGTCGAGCTTCGTCACGAAGCCGAGCCGCGGCGAATAGGCGATGCGCAGGCGCCTGACGCCGTCGTCGAGGCCGATGCGATAGTCCGGCGCCGGCGTGTTCCAGGCCATGGGATCGCGGGCGTCGGGGCCCGACAGGATGGTCAGGAGGGCGGCCACCTCGCGCACGTCGCGGGCGATCGGGCCGAGATGGGCGAGCTCGCCCATCACCGAGATCGGATAGGCCGGCACCCGGCCGTAGGTCGCTTTGATGCCGGCGACGCCGCAATAGGCGGCAGGAATGCGGATCGAGCCGAGGCCGTCCGAGCCGAGATGGAAGCGGCCGATGCCGAGGGCCGCGGCCGCCGCGCCGCCGGAGGTCGACCCGCCGGCCGTGCGCTCCGCGTTCCACGGGTTGCGGGTATGGCCGGTCAGCGGCGAGGAGGAGAGACCGATCCAGCCGAATTCCGGCATGGTGGTGGTGCCGAGGATGACGAGGCCGGCCTCCTTGCAGCGCGCGGTCACCGGCGCGTCGAAGGTCACCGGGTCACGCGCGACGACCTTCGAGCCCTTGAGCGAGGGCCAGCCGGCCACCGCCATGTTGTCCTTCACCGTCACGCCGACGCCGTCCACCGGGCTGAGCGGCTCGCCCTTCGCCCAGCGCGCCTCCGATTCGCGCGCCCAGCCGAGGGTTCGCTCGCGGTCGATCAGCGCGAAGGCGTTGACGCTCGCCTGGCTTGCCTCGGCCCGGTCGAGGGCGTCCTTCGCCGCTTCGACGGGCGACAGCGTCCGTCGCCGGAAGGCATCGGCCAGTGCGAAGGCATCGAGTTCGGAGATGGCGGTGGAATAGATCGGCATGAGGGCACTCCCGCCGCCGAGGCTGCCACGACAGGGCGTACCGGCGTAAGGGGGTGTCGCGCCACCGTGTCATGCGGAGCGCCGGCGCCTCCGCCGCCCCGCCTTGATCTCGGCGATGCGCTCCACGTCCTCGACCTGCAGGTAGCGGCCCCGCTCCAGGATTTCGAGCGTGTATTCCTCATAGGTCAGGCCCAGCCGGTCGGCCTTCTCCATGCGGAACCGCATGACGTCGGCCGAGACGCTCTTCCAGGCCGCCCGATGTGCCCGTTTCCAGTGCAGGAAGAGATGGGCGTCGCCCTTGCCCCAGGGCGGCCCATCGTAGTCGTCGAGCGGCGGGCCCCCGTTGTGCCGCGGGGCGGGGACGGGAGGCGGCGCCGCTTGGAACGTGTCGCGGTCGCGGGTGGGAAGGGGCAGCCGGCGAAGCCGCATGCGGATCATCCATTCTCGGGTGGTGGACGATCATTCCATCATCGTGGAACGTGCGCAAGGCTGCTGTGGTGCTACGGGGGTCCCGGTGTATGGGAGGCGGCAGGACCGGTCCGGAGTGACGCCATGAACGCTGTGGACAATTGGGGCGACCGCGCCCGCATCGGCCTCTTCGTCGTCGGCCGTGAGGTCGTGCCCGAGGCGGAGTGGTGGGCCATGCGCCCAGCCGGCGTCTCCGTCCACGCGGCCCGCGTCACCGCCGCCTCGCCCTGGGCGCCCTGGACCGCCGACCGGACCGCCGCGACCCTGTCGCCGGACCTGGCGCGCGGATGCCGCGACTTCGCGGCGATGGCGGTCGACGTCGCGGTCCTCGCCCATTCCTCCAGCAGCTTCATCGGCGGCCCCGGCTGGGACGAGGCTGCGGTCACGGCCCTCGCCGCCGAACTCCCGGCAACCACCACCGCCACCACCAACGGCCTCGACATGCGTCTGGCACTCGCCGCCCTCGGCGCGAAGCGTCCCTTTCTCGTCATGCCGGCCTGGATGAGCGACGGCATCATCGCGTCCGCCGCCGCCTATCTCGCCGCCGCCGGCCTCGGCGTGCCGGCCGCCTGGCGCTACCGGCCGCTGGACAAGTGGACCGGCATCGCACCCGACGGCCTCTATCCCGCTGGGATGGCCACCGACCAGGACACCGGCTCGCTCTTCGACCAGGTGGCGCGGGAATGCCCGGCGGACGCCGATTCCATCCTCCTCGCCGGCACCGGGCTGCGCTGCGTCGCCATCATCGAGGCGCTGGAAAAAGCCCTCGGCCGGCCCGTCGTCACCGCCAACCAGGCGAGCCTCTGGCGCGCGCTGAAGGCGGCCGGCATCGAGGCCTCCGTCGAGGGCTACGGCGCGCTTCTCCGCACCTGATCGGCTGCGGGACTGATCGCAAGGGCCGCCGGCGGCGTAAGTCGCCGCATGCGAACGGGCCGGGGGACCTTCGGACATGCAGGATCACTGGGCGATCGTCGGGGCGGGAATCGCCGGGATCGCGGCCGCGCGCCGGCTCGTCGCCGCGGGGCGGCGGGTGACCCTCCTCGACAAGAGCCGCGGCATCGGCGGCCGCATGGCGACGCGCCGCGTCGGCGACCTGCAGTTCGACCATGGCGCCCAGTTCGTCACCGCCCGCGGCGAGGTCTTCTCGGCGGCGCTCGCCGGGCTGGAGGCGGAGGGTCACGCGGCTCCGTGGGTCGGGCAGGGCCATGTCGGCACGCCCGGCATGAGTGCGCTTCCCAAGGGCCTCGCGGCGGGTCTCACCGTCGTCGGAAACCAGGAGATCCGCATCCTTCGCCGCGGCCCGGACGGCTGGACCCTGTCGACGGCCGACGGACCTGCCGCCGTCGACGGCAACGGCGGCTTCGCCGGTGTCGTCCTTGCGGTGCCCGCGCCGCAGGCCATCCCTCTCGCCGCCAGTGCCGGCGCGGTCTGGCCGGGCCTCGGCCGCGTCCGTTACGCCCCCTGCTGGGCGCTCATGCTCGCCTTCGATCAGGGCTCGGTGGACCTGGCGTCGAGCCTGCGCCCCTCAGGCGATGCCGCCATCGGCTGGATCGCCCGCGACGACAGCAAGCCCGGCCGGACAGGCACAAGCGCGACGGTGGTGGTCCATGCGACACCCGCGTGGTCGCGGGCCCATCTCGAGGAGACGCAGGAAGCCGTCGCGGCGCAGCTTCTCGCCGCCTTCCGGGCCACCACCGGCGCGACCGCCGAACCGGAGTATGCCGCCGCCCACCGCTGGCGCTATGCCCTCGTCGAGGAGGCCCTCGGCGAGCCCTTCCTGTGGGACGGGGCTCTCGGGATCGGGGCCTGCGGCGACTGGTGCATCGGCGCGCGCGTCGAGGCGGCCTTCGACAGCGGTGACGCGCTCGGCGCGGCGATCACCGGCTAGAGGGTCACCGGCGGCGGCAGGGCGGCCTTGCCGCAGGCGCACTGTTCCTCGGCGCGGCGATCGGCATGATGCCCCCTTCGTCCACCGCAGGCCCCGCTCCCATGATCACCCACGATACCCAAGCCGCGCTCGATCGTCTGATGCGCTTCCTCGCCGTCGAGGGCGTCACCGGCCAGGAAAAGGCCATTGCCGAGGACGTCGCCAAGGCGCTCGTGGAGGCCGGCGTCCCGGCCGCAGCCATCGCCTATGACGACGCGAACACGCGGATTCCCGTCCCCACCGAGACCGGCAACCTCATCGTCAAGATCCCGGGCCGCGGCGCGCTCAGCAACGGCGAGCCGCTGCTGTTCTCCACCCATCTCGACACGGTGCCGCTCTGCGCCGGCGCCAAGGCGCGCATCGTCGGCGACAAGATCGTCTCCGGCGGGGATACGGCCCTCGGCGGCGACAACCGCACCGGCTGCGCCGTTCTCGTCTCGCTCGCGGCGGAACTCGCCAAGCAGAACCTCGACCACCCGCCGCTGGTGCTGGTCTTCTGCGTGCGCGAGGAGAGCGGCCTCTGGGGCGCCCGCTACATCGATCTCGACATGGTCGGCCCCGTGGCCATGGGCTTCAACTATGACGGCTCCCGCCCCGCCGACGTCGTCACCGGCGCGGTCGGCGGCGACGGCTGGTCGGTCGAGATCTTCGGCCGCGCCTCCCATGCCGGCGTCGCGCCGGAGCGTGGCATCTCCGCCAGCATGATCGCCGCCATGGCGCTTGCCGACGCCCAGGCCGGCGGCTGGTTCGGCAAGGTGGTTAAGGGCGACAAGGCCGGCACCAGCAATGTCGGCACCGTGGCGGGTCGCGACGGCCGCGGCGCGGGCGACGCCACCAACGTCGTAACCGACTACTGCTATGTGGAGGGCGAGAGCCGCAGCCACGACATGGCCTTCGTCGACGCCATCACCGATGCCTTCGAGGCTGCCTTCAAGAAGGCCGCGGCCGCCCTCGTCAGCAGCGAGGGCAAGACCGGGCGCGTCGAGTTCAAGCGCCAGCGCAAGTATCACTCCTTCGCCATCGACCGGAACGCGCCCGTCGTGCAGCGCGGCATCCAGGCGATCGAGGCCATCGGCCTCACCCCCAACCCGCGTCTCGTCAACGGCGGCCTCGACGCCAACTACCTGACGCTCCACGGCATCCAGACCGTGACCTTCGGCGCCGGCCAGAACGAGGCGCATACCGTCGACGAATGGGTCGACATCCCCGCCTTCCAGAACGCCTGCCGTCTCGCCATCGCGCTGGCGACGGCGCGCTGATCCTCGATGAGGGTTGCCGCCGGTCCTCCGGCGGCAGCCGCCCCAACCAGAACAGAGCCGCCGATGCGCGGCCTCTAGGGAGCTTCGTCCATGGCCTCTCCGCGCCCCTACCGCGGCGTCTTTCCCGTCGCGCCCACCATCTTCCGCGACGACGGGACCCTCGACCTCGACGGCCAGCGCCGCTGCATCGACTTCATGATCGACGCGGGCTCGCAGGGGCTATGCATCCTCGCCAACTTCTCCGAGCAGTTCGTCCTCACCGACGCGGAGCGCGAGACGGTGATGCAGGCGGTGCTCGCCCATGTGGCGGGGCGGGTGCCGGTCATCGTCACCACCACCCATTTCGCCAGCCACATCTGCGCCGAGCGCTCGCGGCGGGCGCAGGACCTCGGTGCGGCGATGGTGATGGTCATGCCACCCTATCACGGCGCGACATTCCGCGTCGGCGAGCCGGCCATCGAGGCCTTCTTCCAGAAGGTCTCGCAGGCGATCTCCATCCCGATCATGATCCAGGACGCGCCGGTGGCGGGCACACCGCTCTCGCCGGCCTTCCTGGCGAAGATGGCGCGGGAGATCGAGAACGTCGCCTATTTCAAGATCGAGGTGGCCCAGGCGGCGGTGAAGCTGCGGACCCTCCTCGAACTCGGCGGCGACGCCATCGTGGGGCCGTGGGACGGCGAGGAGGCGATCACGCTGATGGCCGATCTCGATGCCGGCGCCACCGGGTCGATGACCGGCGGCGGCTATCCCGACGGCATCCGCACCATCATCGATCCCTATCTTTCAGGGGACCGCGAAGCCGCGAAGGCGGCCTACGAGCGCTGGCTGCCCCTCATCAACTACGAAAACCGCCAGTGCGGTCTGGCGGCTGCGAAGATCCTGATGAAGGAGGGGGGTGTCATCGCCTCGGCGGCTGTGCGCCACCCGCTGGCCCTGCCGCATCCGGCTGCGCAGGCGGGGCTGATCGAACTGGCGCGGGAGAGGGGTGCGATGGTGCTCAACTGGGGGCTGTGAGCACCATCGCTGACCGTCAGGCCGGGTAGGCCCTTCCGGTCATGGTCCGCATGACGGGCTTCGGGGTGCGCGAATACTCGATCAGCGCGCCGACGAGCGGCGTCACCAGAAGCCAGACGGGAAGCAGGACTCCGAGATTCTCGAACATGATCGCCGTTCTCCTGATCGGTGGGATAGGCGAGTAACGTCGGTCGTCCCGCGGCGTTCCCATTGACGCCGCATCCCGCCGCTTTTTCGGCGCGACCTTCTGTCGCCGTGCCGAATACGACCCTCGCGCGTTGACCCCCCGCGAGGCGATCGCGACGGAGGGCAGGGGGCGAAGTGGCGACAGCGCGGACGGAACGGCCGGGAGCGGGCCTGTGACGGGGGCGGTGTCCCCCATCCCCTATTGCGGCCCGGCCCCGGTGCCCGCGGACCTATGGACACGCTGGAACCTCGATCCGCCTCTGCTCGCGGCCCTTCTGCTGCTGCTCGTGATGGGGCTCCGGGTCAGCCGCGGGGAGCGCAGCCACTGGCTGTTCCTCGCCGCCTGGTGTGGCCTCGTCGCCGCCTTCGTGTCGCCCCTCTGCGCGCTGACCTCGGCGCTCTTCTCCGCACGCTCCGCGCACCACGTCCTGCTGACCGCGCTGGTGGCCCCCATCCTTGCCCTCGCGCTTCCGGCGCGGCCGGGTGCGAGGACGGGCACCGCCCTGGTCGTCTCTACCGCCGTGCTCTGGCTGTGGCACGTTCCCGCCGTCTATGACGCGGCGCTGGCGCACAGTGTCGTCTACTGGCTGCTGCAGCTCGCGCTCCTCGCCGCCTTCACCTGGTTCTGGCATGCGGTGCTGCGCGGCGCCGAGCCCGTCGGCGCCCTCCTCGCCATCGGCGCGGGGGCCGGCCAGATGGGCCTGCTCGCCGCGGTCCTGACGCTCGCGCCGGAGCCGCTCTACGAGGCCCACGCCGTCGCGCCCGTCGCCTGGGGGCTCACCCCCCTCGGTGACCAGCAGCTCGGCGGCCTCCTCATGTGGGTCCCCGCCTTCTTCCTCTACGGCCTCTTCGCCCTGGCGCCCGCGCGCGGAGCCCTGCGCGAGGTGGAGGCATGATCGCGCTCCTGAAGTTCGGGCACATCGCCGCGCTCGCCATCTGGTGCGCCGGCCTGCTCATCCTGCCGCTGCTGCTCACGGGCTCGCACCGCGGTACGCCGGAGCCGAAGGCCGCGCGCATGCGCATCTTCGCCCACAACGCCTACAATTTCTGCGTCAGCCCGGCCGCTGTGGTGGCCACCATCGCCGGCGGCAGCCTGATCTTCGCCCGTGACCTCTTCCAGCCCTGGCTCTTCGCCAAGCTCGGCTTCGTCGGCGTGCTGGTCGTCATCCACACCTATCTCGGCCATTGCGTGGTCGAACTCGGCGAGAAGGGGCGCGTCAGCCCGCTCGTTCACCCCTATCTCGTCCTCATGGCCGCCCTGGCTGTGATGACGGCCATCCTCGTCGTCGTCCTCGCCAAGCCGGTGATCTCGCCCGACCTCGTGCCTGACTGGCTGCGTGCGCCGCTGAACCGTCAGTTGCCCTTCCCGACGGTGCCGAGTTGATAGTCGAAGACGAGTTTCCCCCCATGCCAGCCCGTCAGCCCGGTGAACCCGAGGCACAGGACCGACAGCAGCAGGCCCCAGGGCAGCACCGCCTGTTCGTAGCCGGAGAGACGCAGGCCGAAATTGGCGCCCATCATCGAGAGCAGCGCCACCGCGATGGTGAAGTGGGTCCAACTCGCCGCGCGAGCGCGGATGCCCGGCACCAGCAGCAGCTCCACCGTGCCAGAGACGCCGGCGGCGAGCCCCATCAGGAACCCCATGCCGATGGCCCACAGGCCGGCGCGCGCCCAGAAGGCATCGCCGGTCCACCAGTAGAACAGGTCCGCGCCGAGGGTGCAGACGGTCAGCGCGATGGGGAAGGCGACCAGCATGGCGTGAATGGGATGGCCGGCGATGGCGATCCGCGTTCCCGTGTCGTCGAGGGTCTTGCGCGTGTGGAGGGGGTCGAGATCGGCCGCCCCGCTGTTTCCCTTCGATTGGCTGCTCGTCACGCCGTCCTCGCTCTCGTGGTTGCCGGAACGGGCGGCTGTGCCGGGCCTCTTTCCGCACTCGACCCCGCGGGACCCGCCGCGGGCGGCATCCTGCAGATCTTCGTCGTGCTGATGGCCATCGCCGTTCCGTCGTTCCTCGTCATCATGGGGCTCTTCGCCCTCTCCTTCAAAGACGTTCCGGGCCGCAGGGTTCCCGTCCGCCTGTTCCTGATCGGCGGAGGGCTCGTCTTTCCGCTCGTCGCTCTCACCGTGGTCACGGTCTACGGCGTCTGGCTCGGCGAGCGGATCACCGCGGCCGGCGTCACCCCCGCGCTGCGGGTTGAGGCACAGGCGCAGCAGTGGCGCTGGCAGTTCACCCGTCCGGCCGCTGCGGGGGGCGTCACCCGCGCCGACGTTCTCGACATTCCCGCCGGACAGCCGGTGGAGGTGACGATCACGAGCACCGACGTGATCCACAGCTTCTGGGTACCCCGCCTCGGCGGCAAGATGGACGCCATCCCCGGCTCGCGGAACCGGATCATCCTGCGAGCCGACCAGCCGGGCACCTATCGCGGCGTCTGCGCCGAGTTCTGCGGCACAGGCCACACCGCCATGGTCTTCTCGGTCGTCGCCCACGACGCCGCGGCCTGGGCTGCCCTCACCGCGGGACGGACGCCATGAACGCACTGCACCGCCACCAGGCGCTCGACGCCGTCTGGAGAACGCCGCCGGGCCTGCGCGGCATGCTCGTCAACGTCAACCACAGCGATCTCGGCAAGCGGTTCATGATGGCCGCCTTCGCCTATTTCGCCATCGGCGGCGTGCTCGCCATGATGATCCGGGCGCAGCTCTCCTCCCCGCGCTCCGCCTTCGTCGGCGCCGACATCTTCAACCAGCTGTTCACCATGCATGGCAGCCTGATGATGTTCATGTTCGCCATTCCCTTCTTCGAGGGGCTGGCGCTCTACATGCTGCCGAAGATGCTGGGGGCGCGCGATCTCGCCTTTCCCCGCCTCTCGGCCTTCGGCTGGTGGTGCTATCTGTTCGGCGGGTTCATCCTGCTCACCGCGATGGCGCTGGGCCTCGCGCCCGACGGCGGCTGGTTCATGTACACGCCGCTCGCCTCGCGCGCCTTCACGCCCGGCATCAACGCCGACGTCTGGCTGCTCGGCATCACCTTCGTCGAGATTTCGGCGGTCTGCGCCTCGGTCGAGTTGACCGTCAGCATCCTGAAGATGCGCGCCGACGGCATGCGCCTGTCGCGGATGCCCATCTTCGCCTGGTACATCCTCGTCACCGCGCTGATGATGGTGGTCGGTTTCCCGCCGCTCATCCTCGCCTCGACGCTGCTGGAGCTCGAGCGCGCCTTCGGCCTGCCCTTCTTCGACGTCGCCAAGGGCGGCCATCCGCTGCTCTGGCAGCACCTGTTCTGGCTCTTCGGCCACCCGGAGGTCTACATCATCTTCCTGCCCGGGGCGGGCGTCATCTCCATGGTGCTGCCGGTCATGGCCCGCCACCCGCTGATCGGCTACGGCTGGATCGTCGGCTCCATCCTCGCCCTCGGCTTCTTCAGCTTCGGGCTGTGGGTGCACCACATGTTCGCCACCGGCATCCCGCATCTGGCACTCGCCTTCTTCTCCGCCGCCTCGACCCTGGTCGCGGTCCCCACCGTGGTGCAGATCTTCGCCTGGCTGGCGACGCTGTGGTCGGGGCGGCCGGTGCTGCGCCTGCCCATGCTCTACATCGCCGGCTTCTTCGCCATCTTCCTGATCGGCGGTCTCACCGGCGTCATGCTCGCCATCGTGCCCTTCAACTGGCAGGTCCACGACACCGCCTTCGTCACCGCCCATCTCCACTACGTGCTGATCGGCGGCTTCGTCTTCCCGATGATGGCCGGCATCTATTTCTGGCTGCCGCGCATCACCGGCCGGGTCACCAACCCGTCCCTCGGCGTCCTCGCCTTCTGCCTCATCTTCGTCGGCTTCAACGTCACCTTCCTCGTCATGCACCTGACGGGGCTGCTCGGCATGCCGCGGCGGGTCTTCACCTACGATGCCGGCCTCGGCTGGGACATTCCCAACTTCGTCTCCTCGGTCGGCAGCTTCGTCATGGCCTTCGGCTTCGCCGCCGCGCTCATCGACATCGTCCTCGCGGTGTGGTTCGGGCGCCGCGCGCCGCGCAATCCCTGGAAGGCCGACACGCTGGAATGGGCCATGCCGAGCCCCGTGCCCTCCTACAATTTCGCCAGTCTCCCCACGGTCACCGGCCGCCGGCCACTTGAGGACGATCAGCGGCTCGCCTTCCGTCTGGCGGCGGGGGAGGGGCATCTGCCCGCCCCGCGCGACGGCCTGCGCGAGACCCTGGGCGTGAACATGCTGACCGGCCGGGTCACCGAGATCATCGTCCTGCCGGGCAATTCGGCGCTACCCATCGTCACCGCGCTCACCACCGGCTGCTTTTTCCTCGCCATGCTCTTCGGGCTCTACTGGCTGGCACCCCTGCCTATCGTCGCGGTCGTCGCGCTCGTCTGGCTCTGGGCCTGGCAGATCGGTGCGCGGCAGGACGTCGGCCCGGTGGATACCGGCGGCGGCGCGGTGGTCCCGCCGCATCACGAGGCGGCCGAGGCCCCGGGCTGGTGGGGGAGCGTCTTCACCCTCGTCGCCGACGCGAGCTTCTTCATGTCGCTGATCTTCGGCTACGCCTTCCTGGCGACCGTGGCCCCGGGCTGGCCCCCGCCGCGCCTCATGTCGCCCTCCGCCGTCGCCATCCTCGTCGCACTCGCCGGCCTTGCCGTCGCCTTCGCCGCGGGCCGCCGGGCGCTCTCTGCCGCCCGCGGCGGGGAGACGACCGCCGCCTCACGCAGCGCCGCGGTCGCGGCGGCGGCGACGGCGCTCGCCCTCGGCGGCATCCTGGCGCTGGGCTGGCGCGGCGGCCTGGTGCCGGGCGCCCACGCCTATGACGCCGTGACGACGGTCCTCCTCGCCTATGCGGTGGTCCATCTCGTCGTCGCCGGCCTCATGCTTGCCTTTGCCGCGACCCGGCTCGCCGGAGGCTGGGGCTCGGCCGCCCGGACCCTGGAGATCAGGGTCGCGATCTTGTGGAGCGGCTATGCCACCTTCGCGACCGTCGCGGTGATCATCGCCGTCGCAGCACCGGGAGTGGCGTCATGGCGCTGGTGATGCGGGTGCTCGCGGGCCTTCTGCTGTGGGCGGCGGGCTTCGCCGTCCTCTATGCGCTTCACGGGCTCGGCTGCGCCGTCGGCTGGGCAGACGTCCGGCTCGGCGCCTTCACGCTGCTGTCGCTCGTGCTGATCGGCACCTGGCTCGCCTTCGTCGGCCTCGCGCTCGCGTGGGCCCTGGCGGTATGGCGCCATGAGGAGCTGCTCCCGCAGGGGTTCCTCGCCACGATCGGGCTCACCTCGGCGCTCTCCGGCCTCGGCGGTCTCCTCTTCACCGGGGCCCCGGTCCTGCTTCCCGCCCATTGCCTGTAGCGGGGACGGACGGAGGCGTCAGTGCGCCTCCGCCTCCTTGAGGGTCTGGCGCAGGCTCCGCACGGTGGATTCGCTCACCTCGGGCGCCGCATTGCCCCAGCTGGCGCGCACGTAGCTCGCCACGGCGGCGATCTGCGCGTCGGTCAGCTTCCAGGCGTAGGACGGCATGCTGAGCGGTGTCGGCCGCGCATTCGTCGGGACCGACCGGGCACCCTCCAGGAGGATGCGGATGACCGTGGTGGGATTGGGATCGCGCACCTTGTTGGAACCCGCCAGCGGGCCGAAGAAGCGCGGCACGCCCGTCCCGTCCGCCTTGTGGCAGGCGCTGCAGTTGTCGGCATAGATGTCACGGCCGGCGGTCATCACCGCTTCGGCCGGCGGGGATGCGGCGCTGCGGGCCGGGCTGTCGAGGCTGCGCAGGTAGACGGCCATGGCGCTGAGGTCCGCCTCGGTCATCAGCTGCGTCGAATAGCTGATCACTTCCGCCATGGTCGAGACGGCGGCGGTGTGTGCGTTGCGGCCGGATTTCAGATATTCGACGATCTCGGCGTCCGACCAGTGGGAGATGCCGCCGTTGCGGCCGGCGCGGATGTCGGGCGCCGCCCAGTTGTCGAGCTCGCCGCCCTGGAGATGGCGGCTCTGGCGGTCCGCGCCGACGAGGTTCTTGTCGGTGTGGCAGGCGCCGCAATGGCCGGGCCCGTCGACGAGGTAGGCGCCGCGGTTCCACTCCGGCGACCGCGCGGGATCCGGCTGGTAGACTCCCGGTGTGAAGAACAGCAGGTTCCACCCCGCCATCAGCCGCCGCCACGACAGCGGGAAGGGCAGCGAATTGGGCGGCGATTCCTTTTCGACCCGCGGCAGCGCGGCGAGATAGTCGTAGACCGCGTCGACGTCCGCCCGCGGCATCTTCGTGAAGTGCGGGTAGGGGAAGGCGGGATAGAGGCGCTGGCCGTCCCTGCCGATGCCGCGATGAACCGCCTGCCAGAAGTCGTCCTTCGTCCAGCGGCCGATGCCGCTGCGCTCGGCGAAGGTGATGTTCGGCGCGTGGATCGTGCCGAAGGGCGTCGGCATGGGCCGCCCGCCCGAATAGGGCGCTTCCCCGGGGACGGTGTGGCAGCCCTGGCAATTGCCGGTGGCGGCGATGTAGCGGCCGCGCTCGACCTGCGAATAGGTGGTCGTCTGGGCGAGGCCGGCGGTGGACAGCGCCGCCAGCGCCGCCGTGGCGAGGAGGAGCGCTCTCATGCCTGCACCAGCGGGCCGGGGTTGCGCAGGTACTGGCTGCGGATGGCCGCGGCGGCCCAGTAGGTGAGGGCGGCGACCGTCGCCGTCGGATTGTAGCCGGCGTTCTGCGGGAACACGCCAGCGCCCATGACGAAGAGGTTCGGAACGTCCCAGCTCTGCAGGTACCGGTTGACGACGCTGTTGGCCGGCGTCGTGCCCATGATCGTGCCGCCGGTGTTGTGGGTCGTCTGGTAGGGCATGGAGTCGTAGGGCCCCTCGCGCTTGACGACCTTGACCTCGCGGCCGCCCATGAGCCGGGCGATCTCGGTGGTCCGCTCCGACATGTAACGTGCCATGGCCCGGTCGTTGGGCGTGAAGTCGTAGGTCATGCGCAGCAGCGGCTGGCCGTAGACGTCCTTGTAGGTGGGGTCGAGGTCGAGCGCGTTGGTGGCATAGGCCATCGAGGCGCCGTGGGCGCCGACCGTGGTGGAGGTGAGGAAGTTGTCGGCCACCGCCGCCTTCCACTGCGAGCCCCAGGTGGGCGTGCCCTCGGGCGTCCTGTGGGTCTCGATGGGACGCGCGTTGGTCGTCCAGTTGGCGATGTAGCCGCCGCCGATGAAGCCGAGCCCGGCATGGTCGAAATTGTCGCCGTTGTAGTCGTCCACCGCGGCGCCCAGTGCGCCGGCGCCGACGAAGCCGTTGGTGAACTTGTCGTCGTAGAAGACCTGCGCCGCCGTCATCACCTGGTAGCAGTAGTTCTTGCCCACCAGACCCTCGCCGGTGGCGGGATTGTAGGTCTCGCCGATGCCCGAGAGCATCATCAGCCGCGCGTTGCTCAAGGGGTAGGCGCAGAGGATGACGAGGTCGGCCGGCTGCTCGTAGCGCGTGCCGTCGACGTCGACATGGGTGACGCCCGTCGCCCGCCGCCCGGTGCTGTCGCGGGTGATGGAGAGCACCTCGTTCTGCACCTTCAGGGTGAAGTTCGCCTTGCGCATCAGCACGGGCAGGATCGTCGTCTGGGCGCTGGCCTTGGAGTAGTTGCCGCAGCCGTACTTTTCGCAGAAGCCGCAATAGCTGCACGGCGCGAGCTGGCAGCCGAGCGGGTTCACATAGGCACGGGTGAGGTTGGCGGATGGACCGGGGAAGGGGTGCAGGCCGAGCTCGCGCGCGGCCCGGATGAACTGGTCCTGCGAGAACGTCATGTGCATGGGCGGATTGGGATATTCCGCGCTGCGCGGCCCCTCGAACGGGTTGCCGCCCTCGATGATCTGACCCCGGAGATTGCCCGCCTTGCCGCCGATGCCGCAGAGCTTGTCGAACCGGTGGAAATGCGGCTCGAGCTCGTCATAGGTGACGCCGTAGTCCTGGACCGTCATCCCCTCGGGCAATGCGCCGTAGCGCGCCGTGTTGTGGGAGGCCGCCACGAAGTCGCTGGGGAGGAACCGCCAGGTCTGGCCGTTCCAGTGCACGCCGCCGCCGCCGACGCCCTCGCCGGGAAGGAACGAACCCCAGCGGCGCATCGGCCGCGCCACCTGATCGCGGTTGTTGCGAAAGGTCAGCGTGTCCCGCGCATTGCCCTGGAACATCTCCTTGCGCCAGTACCAGCGCAGTTCGTCCGGCGCGGTCGTCGGCGGGAAATGGGTCGGCGTGTCGCGCCAGGCGCCGCGCTCGATGGCGAGCACCTGAAGGCCCGCGTCGGTCAGCTCCTGGGCCATGATCGCGCCCGTCCAGCCGAAGCCGACGAGCACCACGTCGACCGGTGGCAGTTTCCTCATCCGGATCGTCCTTGCACTTTGCGCGCGTCAGCGCGGGTTCCATGTGGGGCCGCCCTTGAGCCCCACGGGCTCGAGGGTGATGCGCTGGCCGTTGTGGTTGAGATAGGGGCGGTAGTCGTACCGGGCGCCCGGAAAGCCCACGAGGCGCCAGCCCACCATGTCGCGGTTGCCGCCGTAGAGGGGATCGCAGAAGAAGCCCTCGATGGCGTTCTCGCGCACCAGCGAGAAGAAGGCCTTGGCGGGCACGCCGCTTGGCAGGTCGAACGCGCCCTTTTCCATGGCCGCCAGCACGGCATCCTGCGTGGCGGCGTCGAGGGCGGCGAAGACGCGCCCGCCGTGCCGCTCCCGGCAGGCGGCATCGAGCGCCGCAATGCCACGGCGGTAGAAGCCCGCCGGCGGCTCCTCGAACTGGTAGCCCTGCTCCGGCGTCGACGGGCCGAACGGGCCCTGCATGTACCAGCGCTCGCCGCGCCCATAGAAGCCGGCGAGCTGGTTGTCGATGAAGTCGATGACGCCGGCCTCGCGCGCGCCGGGGCCGCGGGCATCGCTCGGTATGAGACGCTCGACCATGGCGCTGACGCAGCGCCGCTCGTCGGGGGTCAGGAACCGCGCGCCGTCGAAGGGGTAGGGGGCGTCCACCTGGCCCGGCGTCCAGGGCATCTCGCCACGGATGGTGCGGGCGAGGGCGGGAGCGGCTGCGGCCGCGAGCGTCGCCTGGAAGGAGACAGCCAGCACATGTCGCCGCGACCAGTGTCCATCCGCCATTCCCGTGTACCTCCTGCGATCGTCAGGGGGGTAACGCGGGTTTTCGACGGGGTGTTCCGGGCTGGTGGCCGCCCACGATGTCGCAGGATGCCGGTTTGCCCGCTCACCCGGCGAGCGGCAGGCTCCGCACCGCGAAGGCGGCGACCATCATGCCGAGCACGAAGAGCGGCACGCCGAAGCCGCTGTACCAGAGCGCCTTGCCGACGGGATCGCGGACGAGGCGCGTCATCATCATGCCCTGCGCGGCGAGGAGGACGGCGATCGCCGCGGCCGCGACGGGCCTCTCCCATGCGAGCAGCAGGGCGATGACGGCGACCTGCGGCAGGGCCATGACGAGGGAGGCGACCCGTGCCGCGGTCTGCGGGCCGAGGCGGACGGGGAGGGAACCGATGCCGGTCGCCCGGTCGCCGCGGATCGACTTGAAATCGTTGAGCGTCATGATGCCGTGGGCACCGATGCTGTAGAGCAGGGCGAGGATCAGCACCGGCCAGGGCGGCAGCGCGCCGCCCAGCATGACCGCGGCCCCCGTCACCCAGGCCAGCCCCTCGTAGGAGAAACCGCAGGCGGCATTGCCCAGCCAGCCGTTGCGCTTGAGCCGGAAGGGCGGGGCGCTGTAGGCCCAGGCGAGGACGAGCCCGACCGCGGTCGCGATCAGGACCCAGGCGCCGAGCAGGCTCGCCACCGCCAGCGACAAAAGGCTCCAGATGCCGGCGATGTAGAGCCCCCATCGGCCGGGGATGCGGCCGGAGGGAATGGGCCTGTGCGGCTCGTTGATGGCGTCGACCTCGCGGTCGTGCCAGTCGTTGATGGCCTGGCTCATGGCGCAGACGAGAGGGCCTGCCAGCAGCACGCCGGTGAGCGCCACCGGCCATTGCGCCGCCACCGGTACGCCTGACGACACCACCCCGCATGCAAACGCCCACATCGGCGGAAACCAGGTGACCGGCTTGAGCAGTTCCAGCACGGCCGACGGGGCGGGATAGGACGCCGGCGACCCCATCGGCGCCTTCACGTCGCGAAGGAGACCGCCAGCATCGGTCATGTCAGGCAGCCTCCTCGAGGCCGATGCCCTCGAGCCGGTCCTCCAGCTCGTCGCCCGCCTGCTGCAGCGCTGCCAGCATGGCCGGGTCCGGCTGCCAGTATTGCCGCTGCTGGGCCTCGATCAGCCGGTTGGCGAGCCGTGCCGACGCGGTCGGGTTGAGCGCCGCGAGGCGCTCCCGCATGGCGGGGTCGAGGAGATAGGTCTCGGTGAGCTTCTGGTAGACCCAGGGCTCGACCTGGCCTGTCGTCGCCGACCATCCCATGGTGTTGGTGACGTGGGTCTCGATCTGGCGCACGCCCTCGTAGCCGTGCTTGAGCATGCCCTCGTACCATTTGGGATTGAGCATGCGCGTCCGCGTCTCCAGCGAGACCTGTTCGGACAGGGTGCGGATCGTGCCGGCGCCGCGGGTCTGGTCGCCGATGTAGACGGGGGTGGCGACGCCGCCCTTGGCCCGCCGGACGGCGCGGCTGATGCCGCCGAGCGTGTCGAAATAATTGTCCACCGTGGTCACGCCGAGCTCGACCGAGTCGAGGTTCTGGTAGGCGAGGTCGACCCCGCCGAGCACGCTGCGCAGCAGATCCGGCTGCTCCAGCGCCCGGCCGGCGCGGCCATAGGCGAAGCCCTTGCGGCGGCTGTAGGTCTCGGCGAGTTCGTCCTCGTCCTGCCAGCGCCCGCTCTCGACGAGGTTGTTGACGTTGGAGCCGTAGGCGCCCTCGGCATTGCCGAAGACGCGCAGTGCCGCGGTCTCGAGGTCGCCGCCGTGCTCGGCCTGATAGGCCAGCGCGTGCTTGCGCACGAAGTTCTGCTCGGGCGGCTCGTCCGCCGAGGCCGCGAGGAAGGCGGCCTCCGCCAGCAGCCGGATCTGCAGGGGAAGCAGGTCGCGGAAGATGCCTGACAGCGAGACGACCACGTCGATGCGCGGCCGCGTCAGCTGGTCGAGCGGCAGCAGTTGCGCCCCGGCGAGGCGTCCGTAGCCGTCGAAGCGCGGCGCGGCGCCCATCAGCGCCAGCGCCTGGGCGATCGGCGCCCCCTCGGTCTTCAGGTTGTCGGTGCCCCAGAGCACCATGGCCACGGTCTCCGGCAGCGGGTTGCCGTCGGCGATGTGCCTGTCGAGGAGGCGCTGCGCCTGCTTCGCTCCGTCCTGCACGGCGAAGGAACTGGGGATGCGGAAGGGGTCGAAGCCGTGAAGGTTGCGTCCCGTCGGCAGCACTGCGGGCGTGCGCAGGAGGTCGCCGCCCGGCGCCGGCCGGATGAAGCGCCCGTCGAGCGCCCTGAGCAGGCCGCCGATCTCGTGGTCCTGCGCCAGGAGGGCGTCGGCGGCGGCGAGTGTCTTCACGGCGGCGAGCAGCGCCGGGTCGTGAGCGGGCCCTTGGGCCTTCAGCGCCTGTTCCGGCGTCGACCCCGCCACGAGCGCGGCGACGAGCGGCCGCTCCGGTCGCGGGCCCTCGCCCGATTCCGCCATGGCCAGGAGCATGTCGACGCGCTCCTCCTGCGAGAGCGGCTCGCCGACGACGTGCAGCCCGTGCGGGATCAGCGTGTATTCGAGTTCGAGGACGGTCTCGCGCAGCCGGCTGATGCGGGCGTCCAGCGCGTCCGTCCAGGCGGGCTCCGCCGGCCCGAGATCGAGGGCCGCGGCCTGTGCCTGCACCAGCACCGCGAGTTCGCCGCGCTCGCGCACGTCCTCGGGGGGCAACTGGCGCCAGCGATCGAGCGACACCTTGAGGTCGAGGAGCCCGCGATAGAGACCGGCCGAGGCGACCGGCGGCGTCAGGTAGCTGACGGTGGTCGCCGCGCCGCGCCGCTTGGCGATGGCGCCCTCCGACGGGTTGTTGGAGGCGTAGAGATAGATGTTCGGCAGGTCGCCGATGAGCCGGTCCGGCCAGCACCGGCCGGACAGGCCGCTCTGCTTGCCCGGCATGAATTCGAGCGCCCCGTGGGTGCCGAAATGCAGCACCGCCTGGGCGCCGAAATCCTCGCGGATCCAGCGGTAGAAGGCGGAGAAGGCGTGGGTCGGCGCAAAGCCCTTCTCGAAGAGCAGGCGCATCGGATCGCCCTCGTAGCCGAAGCCCGGCTGGACGCCGACGAAGACGTTGCCGAACCGCTCGCCGAGGACGTGGATCGTCGCGCCGTCGCTCTGCTGGCGGCCGGGAGCCGGGCCCCACTGGGCCTCGATCTCGGCGAGCCAGGTCTCGCGGCGGATGTGGTCGCCGGTCGGGATGCGGGCATGGACGTTGGCCATGGCGCCGGTCTGCGCGGCATTGCCGGCGATGATCGCCTGCCGGAGGTCGTCGACGCTCGCCGGCAGGTCCACCGTGTAGCCCTGCCGCTGCATCGCCGCGAGGGTGCGATGGAGCGATTCGAAGACCGACAGGTAGGCGGCGGTGCCGGTATTGCCGGCATTGGGCGGGAAGTTGAACAGCACGACCGCGACCTTGCGCCGGGCGCGCTCGGACCGGCGCAGCGCGACGAGCTTCTCGGTGCGGGCGACGAGGACCTCGGCCCGCTCGGCGCAGACGTGCATGTCGCGGGCGGTCTCGATGGCCGGGAAGGTGCAGGCCCGCGCGCAGCCCGTGCACGAGCCGGCCTGCTCCGTGCGTCCGCCGAAGACGATGGGCCCGGTGGCGCCGTCGAGCTCCGGGATGGCGACCATGATGGTGGTTTCCACCGGCAGGAGGCCGCGGTCGGACGGGCCCCACTGGTCGAGCGTCTGGAACTCGGCGGGATGGGCGGCGATATAGGGCACGTCGAGGCGCGCCAGCATGTCCTCGGCGGCCTTCGAGTCGTTGTAGGCCGGTCCGCCGACCAGCGAGAAGCCGGTGAGCGAGACGAGGGCGTCGATCACGGGCCGGCCGTCGCGGATGTGGAAGGCCTCGATGGCCTCGCGCGCGTCGAGGCCGGTGGCGAAGACGGGGATGACGTTGAGGCCGCGCGCCTCGAAGGCGCGGATCACCCCGTCGTAGTGGCCGGCATTGCCGGCAAGCACATAGGAGCGCAGCACCAGGAGACCGACGGTCCCCCGGGCGCCCGGCCGGACGGGAAGGTGTCGCGCCTCGGCCGCCACCCGGCCCGGCATGTCCGGGTGGTAGACGCCGGTCTCAGGGTAGTCGACCGGCTTGCCGACGCAGAGGCGGCCGCGCAGGACGCGCCGCTCGCCGTCGGCATAGCGATCGATGAGGAAGCGCACGAGGTTGGCGATGTTCTCCTCGGAGCCCGCCAGCCAGTACTGCATGGCGAGGAAGTAGGCGCGGACGTCCTGCGCGGTGCCGGGGATGAAGCGCAGGATCTGCGGCAGGCGGCGCAGCATCTTCACCTGGCCCGCACCGGCGCCGCCGGGCTTGCCCTTGTTGCCGCGCAGGCGCTTCAGCAGCGCCATCGGTCCGCTCGGCGGCCCGTCCATGCGGAAGCGGCCGAGGCGGGTGAGCTTCGTCACCTCCCCCGCCGACATGATGCCCACCATGGCGTCGCAGGCCTCGCGGCGCGCCTGCAGCGCGGGCAGCAGCGGCTGGAAGTGATCCTCCATGAAGAGCATCGTGTTGATGATGATGTCGGCGCTGGCGATCGCCGCGAGACATGCGGACAGGGCCTGCGGATGGGCGGACCATTCCGAGGCGGCATGGACGCTCAGCTCGAGCCCGGGAAGGTCGCGCCGCAGCTGCGCCCGGGCCCGGTCGGTGGCGCTTGCCACGTGGGTGTCCATGGTGACGATGACGACGCGGACGGGGGTGGGATCGTGGGGCGCGGCAGAGCGGGCCATATCACGGTACCTCCCCGGTCATCCGTAGGAGACCCGACCCCGGCGATCCCGGCCGGGTGGCTGCGGCGGTAACATCGCGCAGCCAGCAGCGCCGCGCCGGTTCCGCTGCCCGCCTGGAACGGGCGGCACCCGGTTCCGCCGAGGTGTCAGCGCCGAAGCCGTCGGCACGGCCGAGGCCGTTGAACGCGCGGGGCTTTTCAAGATCTGTCCGAATGCTCACCGGACGCCTCCTGATCGCCGAGGCGTGCCGGACTGCGGCAGCGCTCGCGATGCCTAGAAACTGGCCGGGACAGAACGAAGTGTCAAGTCAGATTGACACTCGGGATTGTCTGAAAATGTAAAATCGAAATGACGACCGCGAGCGGGCATTGCCGCACAACCGGACTCGTGTTTCACTCTTCCGACAGGGTGGGAGACAAGGTTTTCCGGGCAATCGGCAGCTATTCCGCCGCCGTTGACCACAAGGGCCTTCAGAACGCCTACGCCGGAGAGCTGCCTGCCTTGGGGAGGACCCCCCTATGGCGAGCTTGGGAAATGGCATCGCGGGGGACGCTCCCCGCCCACGGGACGACGGCGGGGACGGTAGGCAGGTCGCAGGGCCTCTCTGGTATCCCCACGCCGACATGCTGACCGCGGCCATGCGCCGCAATCTTGCGCAGACCATCGAGGCCGAGGTCGTTCCCCGGCTGCTCATGCGGCACAGGACGGGCAGCCTCGCCATCGAACCGTCCGGCGCGCCGTCGCCGGGCTCCGACACCGTGTCCTATGCCGATGTCGAGGCCTTCTGCGACCTCCTGGTTCGCGAATCCCTGCCGGCCGCCCGCCGGCATATCGACCAGCTGATCGCCGCGGGCATGTCGCTGGACGGCGTCATCACCTCCATCCTGTGCAGCGCCGCGCGGCACCTCGGCCTCCTCTGGGACGGCGACCGCCTCAGCTTCGTCGACGTCACGGTCGGCCTGTCGCGCATCCAGCAATTGCTCCGGAGCTACGGACCGGCCTTTTCCGCCGGCGCGGTGCCCCGTGGTCCGGGCTACCGGATCCTGCTTGCGATGGTGCCCGGCGGCCAGCACACGCTGGGCCTGGCGGTCGTCGAGGAATATTTCCGCCGCGCCGGCTGGGACGTGGAGAACGAGGGGGCGGTGCCCATGCGCCAGATCCTGGACCGGGTCCACGGGGAATGGTTCGACGCGGTGGGCCTGTCGGCGAGCGGGGAGACCTCCCGCGACGAGATCGCCGCCACCATCGCCCTGGTCCGCGACGCCGCCGCCAATCCGCGGCTCCGCGTCGTCGTCGGCGGCTATCACTTCGTCGACCAGCCGCAGCTCGCCGTCGACCTCGGCGCCGACATCGGCGCGCGCGATCCGGACCACGCCCTCGAGGCCCTGGCCCGCGGGCCCGAGCATCCCGCGATCGCGGGCTGAACCTACCCTCCCGACATGCGCCGAGGGGCGGGTGGTGCCCGCCCCTCGTGTGTTTCTGTGCGCCCGCACCGGGCCGCCCGGGACGTCCGGCCCGCTCACGGAGCGGGCCGCACCGCCCCCAGCTCGGGATAGTTCTGCAGCATCGGCGCGCCGCCCATGGGCTTCGGCTGGCCGTTGTGGCAGGTCGTGCAGAACACCTTGGCATTGTCGCCCTCAGGCCCCAGCCGCTCCGGCGGCAGGATGGCCGCCAGGGGCTGGACGTGGCGGATGTTGATGTCCCGCACCATCCGGATGCCGTGGAACGCGGTGGCGCGCTGGGGCGGACTGTCGCCCCACTGACCGAAGTTCCGCGAGTTGTGGCAGAACGTGCAGTTGACCCCGAGGCCCTCGGACATGTGGATCATCAGGCCGTAGGTCATCTCCGTGTCCTGGATCGTCCGCGGATTGCCCGTCGCCAGCGCGGTCGGCGTCGACACCCGGATTTCGCCGGCATAGGCGAGCAGCCGGGAGAAGGGATCGTTCGGCAGCGACGTCGATCCCACCGCCATGGCGGCGAAGTTCTGTCCCTGCCGGCTGGCGGTGAACCCGCCGGCGCCACGCGGCCCCGGATCCTGCCGGAAGGTCGCCTGCGGCTGGGCATTGCCCCGGTGACAAGTGTAGCAGGTCACCCCGGTCTCGCCGACATGGGACTTCCAGTCGGTGTTCAGCGAGCGCGTCATGATCAGCATCTGGCGCGCCACGCGGTACTGGTACTTCGACTCGTCGGCGAGATTGTCGAGGTTGTGGCAATAGCCGCAGCTCTGGTCGGCCGGGGCCAGCCACTCCGTCATCGAGGCCATGAGCCGAATGAACTCGCCCTCGCTGAGATCGCCGAGAACCTTGACGTTCTGGTAGAGCGTCGAGGCCCGCGGGCCCGAGGGATCCGCAGCCGGTTGGGCTTCGGGCGGCTGGTTGGCCGCCTCCCGCATCTCCAGTGTCCGCGGATTGGCGACGGAGCCCATGGACTGGCCGCGGTAGCCCGTCTGCTCGGTCGCCGGTGGCGGTCGCTCGCAGCCGGAGAGGAGCAGCGCCGAAGTGAGGACCAGGGCTGTCAGGCAGGTGCTGGCGGTTCTCATCGCGTGGCTCCCGGCAGTGTCAGAGGATCGACGGCAGGCGTGTAGGGCGGCGGCGGATAGACCGGGGCGAAGTCGTGCTTGACCGCCCAGAGGTACCAGTTGTCCACCACCGTGCCGGTGAGGAGGATGCCGATGCCGCCGGTGAGCGGCGTCAGCACCGCGAACCACCAGGCCCAGCGATGGATCGACTCCATCGTGGCGTTGAAGCCCATGGTCCAGCGCCAGAACAGGGCGGCGCGTTCGGAGGCGGTGCCGCGGTCGACGATCTGCTCGATCTCGCGCTCGCCGCCATATTGCGACACCGCCAGGATGGTGGCGCCGTGCATGGCGAAGAGCACCGCCGACCCGTAGAGGAAGGTGATCGAGAGCGCGTGGAACGGGTTGTAGAAGAGGTTGCCGTAGCGGATCGAGAAGGCCGCGGTCCAGTCGAGGTGCGGGAAGATGCCGAAGGGCACGCCCTCGCTCCACGATCCCATCAGGAGGGGCCGGAGGAAGCCGAGGACCAGCACCAGCCAGATCGCCGCGGCGAAGGCCCAGGCGACGTGGGTGCCTAGCCCGAGGGCCCGGGCCCGCCGGTAGGTCCTCACCCACCACAGCAGCAGCGACAGGGTCATGAAGAAGCCTGCGAGCAGCCACCACCCGCCCTCCGCCAGCGGCGGGAAGGACAGGCCGTACTGCGGCGCCGGCGGCTCGAGCGCCAGCCAGAAGAGCTGGCGCACGAACTGCACGGGGTCCCAGTTCACCGAGGCCCACATGTTGAGCCCGATGATCTCGAAGGCGACGATGCCGCAGAGCAGCGAGGCGCTGCCGAACCAGCCGAGATAGATGGGGCCGATCTGCGCGTCGCCGATCTTGCCGGCCCAGTAGCTGTGCCGGATCGTCTTGCTGCGGCTGTAGATGCCGGTGTCGATCGGCGGTCCGACCTCGTCGGGGCCGCGGACCTGAACGCGGGTGAAGATGTTCTGGTAATCGATGACGAAAGCCACGGTCCCCTCCTCAGCGCCAGATCGGCAGTTCGAGCCACCAGTTCCACCATTCCGGCCAGCCGCGGGTCCAGAACGGGCCGGACAGCAGCATGCAGACGGCGCTCCAGAAGGCGGCGGACAGGGCGAGGAACAGGCCCAGGCGATGGATTCCGATCGTGCCGATCGAGTAGCCGATCAGGTCGCGGAAGAAGGCGTTCTCGTGCTCCGGCGTCTTCACGTCCTCGCCCTTCGGCGGGTTGGTGGCGGAGAGGACCAGTGCGCCGTGCAGCGACAGGGCCATGGTCGTGGTGAAGAAGAACGTCACCGCGATCATGTGGGCCGGATTGTAGTGGAAGTGCAGGTACTGGTAGCCGACGTTCGACACCCAGTCGAGGTGGCTGAAAATTCCGTAGGGGAAGCCGTGCCCCCAGGCGCCCATCAGGAAGGGCCGGATCACCACCAGCGACACATAGGCGAAGACGGCGAAGCTGAAGGCCACGGGAATGTGCAGGCCCATGCCCAGCTTGCGGGAGATCTCCGCCTGGCGCAGGGCCCAGGACACGAAGGCGCCGATGGCGCAGATGGTGATGATCTGCCACAGCCCGCCCTCGGCGAGCGGCGCCAGGCCCAGCCCGTATTTCAGGTCGGGCGGCGCGATGCTGATCTTCCACACGTTCCAGGTATCGCCGAGAGCGGCGCCCCAGACGATGAGTCCGGTTCCCAGAAGGCTGAAGAAGATCGTCGTTACGCCGAAGAAGCCGACATAGAAGGGGCCGACCCAGAAGTCGAAGAGATCGCCCCCGACCAGCGTGCCTCCGCGGACACGGTATTTCGCCTCGAAGCTCAGCATGGCCATGTTCGGCCTCCCCCATCGACTGTGCACGTCGAATTCACGTATGCGAGGTGACCGGGGTCACCGGCGGCCCGTGCGGGCGTCGGTGGCCCCGGGTCTTTCGCGTCAGCTGCCGGTGATCGTGACGGTCAGGCCGGCGACGGTGGTCGTCGGCACCGAGATCACGTCTGCACGCGGCGCGGGGCGGGCGCGCGGTCCCTCGATCCAGTTGAAGCGATCGGTGCTGAGCAGGATGAAGTGAATCAGCAGAGCGAGCGCGAACAGGAAGGTGAACAGCGCGACGAGGACCCGCCGTGGATCGAAGATGAGCCAGATTTTCCACATGAGTTCGTCCTCCGTCAGCCGATGAGCGTCTGGACCGCGACAGTCGCGCCGTCGATCATCGACTGCGCGTAGCCGCGGGGTCCCGGGAGCCACGGACGCCACTGCCACGCCAGGAAATGGGCGATGATCGCGACGACGGTGAATCCAGCAAAACCCTGGATGAAGTACCTGTGGAACTCCTGAGCCTCCTCTTCGGTGAGGCCCGAGAGGGTCTCTTTGTCAGCCATGATGGACTACTCCTCGTTTCGGCCTTTGCGGCCGTCGCCGTGCCTTCCGGCACGGCAAGGTTGACGCCGGCGCCGGAGCGTCGGCGGCTTCTCGCCCGGTTGCCCGGGCGATCCGGACCGTCAGCCCATGAAGGCGAACGGAATGGCTGATGCCGCGGCCGCACGGGCCTCGGCGAAGACGGAGCCGCCAGCCTGTCCGCCCGAGGGGGCGGTGCGGTCGCGCAGCAGCCGCGCGGCGCAGGTGGCGATGAGGAAGAACGGGAAGGACAGGACCATCAGCAGCCGGAACTCGATCCGGTCCGTCCGGCGCGAGCGGGGATGGGCGTGGTGGCGAATGACATCGGTCATGATCGTCTCTCCTGACGGGGCGGCTGAGCCGCCCTTCTGCCTTCGGCTGCACTGGTTTCGGGGTCGCCGGGGCGGCCGCCGCTGCGTCGTTTCAGGCCGGTGGACGGCCGAGATTGCCGGCTGCCCGGCTCACTGAATCCGGTTTCACCTCGCCGTTGCCGGCGCTGCGCGCATCGCGCTCGGCGACGTCGCGCAGGCGCTTGGCGGCGGAGATCCGGACGAGGACGGGATGGGACTCCACCACCGCGTCGAGCAGGGCCTTGGCCTCCTCGCTCCACGGCAGCTCGTCCTCGATGCGCGAGGGGGTGGCCTCGATCTGGTCGAGGTCGGTGCCCAGCGGCAGGATGTGGAAGAGCGCGTCGAACAGCGCGTTGCAGACCTCCTGCAGGAGGTAGGTCGCGCCCGCATAGCCCATGAAGGGCGTGCCGGTGTGGCGGCGGATGATCGCTCCGGGGAAGGACGCCGGCACATAGACCGCCCGCGCCCCGATCTCGGCGAGATACATGCGCTCGTTGTAGCTGCCGAACAGGATCAGCGGGGTCTTGTCGCGGATGGCCTGGCGCACCGCCTGGTTGTCCGGCTTGACGCCCGCCTTGCGCGAGAAGGAGAAGGCGCAGGGCAGGCCGAGCTCCTCGCCGAGGAAATGGGTGAGGCCCCGCGCATAGGTGTCGGTGGCGACGACGCCGAAGCTGGCGGTGCCGAAGAAGTCCTGCGTCACCGAACGCCACAGGTCCCACAGCGGCTTGATGGTCGTGTGCTTCTCGCGCTCGATGAAGGGCTGCGGGTCGACGCCGGTCAGCTCGCCGAGCGTCGTCAGGAAGCGCGTCGTCGAATGCAGGCCGATCGGTGCCTGGAGATAGGGCCGCTCGAGCTGTTCGCACAGCAGCCGGCCGAACTCGCGGTAGAGGCAGATGTTGACGTCGGCATCGGCCAGCCTGGCGATGTCGGCGAGGTGGCTGCCGAGCGGGAACACCATGTTCACCTCGCAGCCGATCCCCTCCACGAGGCGACGGATCTCGGCGGTGTCCGAGGGCATGTTGAACGTGCCGTAAGCCGGGCCGATGATGTTGACGCGGGGCTTCGAGCCCGCCTCGCGCTTGCGCGCCGGCACCTTGCGCGGCCCGAACTCGGTCCACAGCCAGTTCAGCGCCCGGTCGGCGCTCTGCCACTGGTCCTCGTCGATGGTGCGCGGCAGGAAGCGCTTGATGTTGGTGCCTTCCGGCGTCACGCCGCCGCCGATCATCTCGGCGATCGACCCGGTCACCACCACGGCCGGCAGGTCGGGATCGAGCGAGCGATAGGCGCGGCGCATCGCCTCCTCGGTGCCCTTCTGGCCGAGCTCTTCCTCGGCGAGGCCCGTGACGACGATCGGCAGCTCGTGCGGCGGCAGCGCGTCGGTGTAGTGGAGCACCGAGGTCACCGGCAGGTTTTCGCAGCCCACAGGTCCGTCGATGACGACCTGCATGCCCTTCACCGCGGTGAAGACATAAACGGCGCCCCAGTAGCCGCCGGCACGGTCGTGATCGAGGACGAGCATCAGATCATCTCCTCGGACTTGCGCTTCTTGGCGAGGGCTTCGGTCTGCCGGCGGAAGCGGGCGCGGAATTCCGGCCGCGGCGCGGGGGTCTCGCCCCAGATGCCGGCGGCGTCGCCCGTGCCGACCCCGTCGAAGAAGGCGGACATCCGGTCGAACCGGGCCTTGTTGCCCAGCGCCGCATTGACCACGGTGGCCAGCGAGCCGGCTCCGGCGATGCCGAAGAGCGGGCGCGCCGAGATGAGATTGGTGAAGTAGAGCGCCGGGATGCGCCGCTCCTTCGCCTTCTGCACCACCGGGGTCGTGCCGATGGCGAGGTCGGGCGCGAAGGCGTCGAGGGCGGCGAGATCCTGCTCCAGCGAGGCGCGGTACTGCACCTCGACGCCGCGGGCGGCGAGCCAGGCGCGGTCCGGCTCCGACCAGGGCGTGCGCGGGCAGGCCGTGCCGACATATTTGAGGTCGGCACCGCTCTCCACCAGCAGGCGCGCCACCAGCAGCTCCGAGCCCTCGTAGCCCGACAGGGTGATGCGGCCGCGGATCGGATTGCGCTCGAGCGCCGCGGAGATGAGCGGCAGGAAGCGGTTCTGCGCCTCGCCGATCCTCGCAGGCTCCACCCCGGCGGCACGCCCGATGGCGGCGAGCCAGTCGGCGGTGCCGTCGCGGCCGACCGGTCCGGAGGCGACCACGGGCCGTCCGGCCGCCTCGAACTCGCGGATGGAGGCCGTGTAGAACGGATGGACGGCGGCGACCGCCACGCAGTCGAGGGCGCCGTAGAGCTCGCGCCACTCGCGCGTCGGCACGACCGGGCCGGCGGCGAGGCCGAGCGGCTCCAGCAGCGCGCCGATGCCGATGGGATCGGCCGGGAACATCTCGCCGAGCAGGGCGACGGTCGGCCGTGTGGTCCTGGCGACCCGCGGGGCCTGGACGGGGCCCTTCTCCGCCTCGGTCCGGGCATAGCGCAGCATGGCGCCGGCCAGCACGTCCTTGGCTTCCGCATGGGTCGGCACGCCGAAGCCCGGCACGTCGATGCCGATGATGCGCACGCCGTTGATGGCCTTCGGCAGCAGTTTCAGCGGCACGCCGGAGGCGGTCGGGACGCAGAGGTTGATGATGACGATGGTGTCGTAGAGCTGCGGGTCGGCGAGGTCGTGCACCGCGTCGCGGATATCCTCGAACAGCTTGCCGGTGACGAGCGATTCCGAGTTGAACGGCACGTAGCCGACGGTCCGCCGCGCTCCGTAGAAGTGGGAGGTGAAGGTGAGGCCGTAGACGCAGCAGGCCGAGCCGGAGAGCACCGTCGCCGTGCGTCGCATCCTGAGCCCGACCCGGAGCGAGCCGAAGGCCGGGCACATGCTCTGCGGCTGGTCGTGCGGCCCCTTGGGATAGTCGGCCGCGTACTGGTCCAGGGTCTCGCTCTTTCCGGCCGCGCGGGCGGCCTTGTCCATCTCGTCGCGGCCGGCATGGCAGCCTGCGCCGCCGTCCGGCGCCGCCGGGAGCGGGGCCGACCCGGTGCGCGATGCCGCCAGCTTGTCGATGAGCGTGACCATGGCGTCAGACCGTCTCGTAGATCACTTCGAGGGAGGTCCGCTCGACCAGCACGCCGCCGCGCAGATCCGCCTGGCTCGCCGGCTGCAACACCACGCCGCGGCCGACCGCGTCGCCCTTGAACAGGCCGAGGAGGTCGTCCTGGGAGAGCGGTTTCGGGCGCACCGGGGGCGCCGCGCCGACGTTCAGCGCCAGCGCCTCGAACAGCGACGCCCACTGGCTGTCGGGATGGCCGACGATCTCGTAATTGGCGCTCTTGCGCCGGAGGTCGTCGTCCTGGGGGATGGCGGCGAGGATCGGGATGCCGGCTTCCGCCGCGAAGGCCGCGGCCTCGCCGGTGCCGTCGTCCTTGTTGATGACCATGCCGGCGACGCCGACATTGCCGCCGAGCTTGCGGAAATACTCCACCGCCGAGCAGACGTTGTTCGCCACGTAGAGCGACTGCAGGTCGTTGGAGCCGACGACGATGACCTTCTGGCACATGTCACGGGCGATCGGCAGGCCGAAGCCGCCGCAGACCACGTCGCCGAGGAAGTCGAGCAGCACGTAGTCGAAGTCCCACTCGTGGAAGCCGAGCTTCTCGAGCAGTTCGAAGCCGTGGATGATGCCGCGGCCGCCGCAGCCGCGCCCGACCTCCGGGCCGCCGAGCTCCATGGCGAAGACGCCGTCCCGCTTGAAGCAGACGTCCTCGATCCTGACCTCCTCGCCGGCCAGCTTCTTGCGCGACGAGGTCTCGATGATGGTCGGGCAAGCGCGCCCGCCGAACAGGAGCGAGGTGGTGTCGCTCTTCGGGTCGCAGCCGATCAGCAGGACCCGCTGGCCCTGCTGCGCCATCATGTAGGACAGGTTGGCGAGGGTGAAGCTCTTGCCGATGCCGCCCTTGCCGTAGATGGCGATGATCTGCGTGTTGCGCGTGCCGGGCGCCGAGGCGGTCGATTCCGCGTCCTGGATCATGGCTTCGAGGCCGGGGCCGAAGCTGTCGCGCGCGGCGACGGCGGAGACGAGCGAGGTCATGCGGGGGCCCTCCATGTGATCAATGCCTTGACGCAGTCCGGGTCCTCGAAGGCCGTGCGATAGGCCTCGTTGGCCGCCTGCGGCGGGAAACGGTGGGTGATGAGCCCGTCGAGGGAGAGAAGCCCCTCCGCCACCAGGGCGCGCGCCCGGGCGAGGTCCGCGTCGCGGAACTCGGCCGCGATACGGATCGAGGCTTCCCGCATGAAGGCGGGGGGAAAGGCGAAGGAGAGCGGCTTCTCGTAGAAGCCGGCGAGGACGATCTCGCCGCCGCGGCCGAGCCTGGCCACCAGCGTGTCGAGGAGGCCGGCGTCGCCGCTGGCGTCGGTGATGGCCTGGTAGTCGCAGCGCTGATCGGTGGCGGGGTCGATGACCGGATAGTCGAATGTGCCGCTCCGCCGCTCCGGCCGGGTTTCCCAGACCACCGGCGGCGGTCCGCCGTCGGTCATGGCGATGCGGGCCATCAGCCGGCCGAGGACGCCGTGGCCGACGATGAGGTCGGGCCGCCGTCCCACCGCAAGCGCCCGGCAGGCGGTGGCGGCGAGGGCGAAGAGGACGGCGCTCTCGCCGAGGGCCGCGTCGACCGCGAGAGCCTTGTCCGCGGGGACGATCAGCCGGTGCGCCGCGCCGCCGAACAGGCCGCGCACGTCCTTGAAGCCGCGCGAGCCCGGTACGAAGACCTGCTCGCCGATGCGGTGGGTGGCCAGGGCGCCGGCGCCGGTGATGCGGCCGACGGTCTCGTAGCCGGGAACGAGGGGATAGCCGAGGCCGGGGAAATGCGGCATCCGCCCCGACCAGAGCAGACGCTCGGTGCCGCTGCTGATGCCGGACCACAGCACGTCCACGATGACATCGGTGTCGGTCAGCGAGACGAGATCGACGTGATCGAGGTCCAGATGATGCGGCTCACGCAGGATGACTGCCAGCGTCTTCACGTCGACCTCCGGGGTCGCTGTTCACCTCGGGGGGAACGACTGTCACTGTAGAATGACGTTTTAAAGTGTCAATTTCTTTTTACGTCTATCCCGGCTTACGCGCGGTGACGAGGCCGGCGAACAGCGGGCGGCGGGTCGGACGACGCCTCACGTCGGTGAAGCCGGCGTCGCGGAGCATGGCCTCGAGGGCCTCGGGGGACCGTGCCTCGCCGCTGCCCATCGCCATGAGATAGAAGCCGAAATAGGCGTCGGCCATGGGCGCGACCTCGGCCGACTGGGCCATCGGCTCGGCGATCATCAGCGTGCCGCCGGGGGGCAGCGCCCGATGGATCCGCGTGAGCAGAAGGCGGACGAGTTCGTCGTCGTGATCGTGCACGACCCGGACGAGGGTGACGAGGTCGGCGCCCTCCGGGAGGTCGTCGGTCCGGAAGCTGCCGGGGTGGATGGTCAGGGAATCGGGCCGGCCGGGTCTGGCCGCGGCGAGGGCCGCCACCGCCGGCAGATCGAACAGCATCAGCCGGGCGTCGGGCGCGCGCCGATGGACGGCCGCGAGGAAGGTGCCGTCCCCGCCGCCGACGTCGAGGATGACGCGGTGCCGCGCGACCGGATAGGCGTCGAGGATGTCCTCGGCGACCAGCGACTGCGATGACGCCATCAAGGCGGTGTAGGCGGCTGCATCGGCGGTCGCAGCCGGATCGGCCGCCTCGACATAGGCCCAGAACCGGCTGAGCTGCGCCGGTGCCGCTTCGCCGCGCAGCAGCGCGACGGGATCGGCGAGGTCGCGATAGAGCATGGCGTGATGGTCGATCATCGCCAGCGCGCCGGGATTGCCGCGCAGGGCGGCGCCCCGCATGCCGAGGCCGATGTGCAGGCCCCGCCATTCCACGAGGTCGAGCGCCGCGGCGGCCCGGATCAGCCTGAGGGCGGCGGCGGGCGAAAGGCCCATCTGCCGCGCCAGGGCCTCGGGCGTCAGCGGGCCGGCGGCGACGTGGTCGAGCAGGCGCAGCCGGACGCAGGCGAACAGCACCTGGGAGTAGACGAAGCCCGCGCAGAGATCGAACAGGGCCGCGGCCTGGCGGCGGGCGACGGGCCGGGTCGGCGGGAAGGCCGCGGCGAAGCGCTGGAAGCGGGGATCGCCGACGAGGCGGTTGCGCAGGTCGCGCCAGCGATCGCGCCAGCGGACGGTCCAGGCCTCCCGCCGGTCACGCTCGTCGGGCGCGAGCACCGTCACGCCGCACGGCGGACCAGCCCCGCCGGCAGGAAGCGCTTCGTCTCGAGCAGGATGGCCGCCCGCAGCTGCGCCTGCCCGGGGCAGGGCGGCACCGCCGCGATGGCCTCGACGATCGTCCGCTCGAGCAGGGCGATCGCGCCGTCGAGACCGAGTTCGCGCGCAGCATTGGGCCGGCCGAGAGCCACGTCGCGGCCGCAGGGCTTGCCGATCTCCTCCGGAGAGGCGGCGACGTCGCTGATGTCGTCGGCCACCTGATAGGCTTCTCCCAGCCTCTCGCCGAGGTCACGCCACTGCAGCGGCTCGGCGCCCGCGGCGAGAGCGCCCGCGGCGGTGGCACCGGCGAAGAGGGAGGCGGTCTTGGCGCGGTGATAGGCGGCGATGGAAACGGTCGCCTCGCTCTCCCAGGCCTGTCCGGCGCAGATGCCGCCGGGGGCACCCACCGCCTGGCCCGCCAGCCGGATGAGGCCGCCGAGCTTCAGCGGATCAGCCAGCACCCCGCGCGCCAGGGTCTCGAAGGCCAGGACGATGAGGGCGTCACCGGCGAGGACCGCGACGGGCTCGCCGAAGGCTTTGTGGACCGAAGCCTTGCCGCGCCGCTCGTCGGCATTGTCGAAGCAGGGCAGGTCGTCGTGGATCAGGGAGGCGCAGTGCAGAAACTCGATGGCCGCCGCCGCCGCGTCTGCCGCGTCCGGATCGCCGCCGCCGCAGGCCTCCGACACGGCCACCACCAGACGGGGCCTGATCCTGTGGCCGGCCGGAAAGACCGCATAGCGCAGCGCGGCGGCGAGTTTCGGCGGGCAGTCTGTTCCCTCGGCCTTGGCCAGGGCGACGTCGAGGGCCTTTTCGATCCGCATGCCGAGATCCATGGCGCTCTCCCTGATGTCAAATAAGGTTGACACATTTGACTGTCATGTAAACTGTAACTGACAGGCTTTGGTGTCAACGCCAATTTCACGAGGAGTGCGGG
>LNFM01002910.1_pt1 | contig 54867 bp, 53 predicted proteins | sample 596031 | NCBI WGS metagenome assembly LNFM01 (sample SAMN04254537, study PRJNA301005) | activated carbon metagenome | isolation source: dual media filters at the Ann Arbor, Michigan drinking water treatment plant | place: USA: Ann Arbor
AGAGGGGACTCGAACCCCTGACCTGCCGCTTACAAGGCGGCTGCTCTACCAGCTGAGCTACTCCGGCGGATCGGCTCCATTATCGCCATCGCGGCGTGCGGCGTCGGGGAGCCCGTCAGGCGGTGGCGGCCGCCGGGCGTGCCACGACCAGCGCGGCGGCGCCGGCCACGACGCTGACGGCCGCCAGGGCGAGATACGCGCGGGCCTCGCCGAGCGGGACCGCCGCGAGGCCGACCAGCAGGGCCCCGAGCGCGCCCGCGCGGGCGTTCATCACCCCTCCCGCGAGGCCGATCGGGACGCGAAGGTCGTGGGCGACGTGGCCGGTACGTCGCGAGTTGACCACGAGGCCCACGAGGGCGCTCGCGCCGAGGAGGGCGGCGTAGCCGAGCGCCGCCTGGCGGGCGCCGTCGGCCAGCGCGAGGACGACCAGCGCCAGCGGCTGGGCCGCGAGGGCGCAGACCAGGGCGCTCCGCCAGGGCAGGAACCCGATGAGCCGAGGGGCGGTGATCGTCGTGATGGCGAGTGCGGCGATACCGACGGCGAGGACGGGCTGCGCCATCGGCCCGAGCCCGAGGTCGAGCCGCAGGAACGGCAGGATCAGCGCGCCGGCGCCGCCGGCGATCACGCTGGCGAGCAGGCCGGCGACGGTGAGCACGCGCAGGGGGCGCTCGCCCCACAGGAGCCGCGCGGTGTGGGCGACGGCGTGGTCGAGCGGCAGCCGGGTCCGCGGACGCAGGTCGATGTCCGGGTGATGGCTCGCGGATGCGACCGCCCCCGCCGCGAAGACACCCGCGGCGACCAGGAAGAGCGCCTGCGAGCCGGCCGCCGACGCGCCGGCCGCCGCCAGGCCGAGGCCGCAGACGTATCCCGCGTGGAACCGGCCGGTCAGGTCGCGCGCCGCCGCCTCGAGGCGCTCCTCGGGCACCAGGTGGTGGAGCGTCGACAGGCACGAGGCGTCGAACGCCAGGCGCGCGACGCCCCAGCCGAACGCGGCGACCGCGACGAGGGCGAGGCGCGGCGCTGCCTCGGCCGCGAGCGCGGCCGCCACCGCCGCGAGGGCGAGCTGGGAGACGACCAGGGTGCCGCGGCGCGAGCGCCGCTCGACGAGACGCCCCGCGCGTCCGGCGCCGATCGCGATCGGCAGGAGACCCGCGGCCACGCACAGGCCGATCGAGCCGGGCCCGTGGGAGCCCGCCAGGAGCGCGATCGCGATCAGGACCGTCCCCATGCCCTGGCCCGCGGCGCACAGGAACTGCGCCCACCAGATGCGGTGGCGCTCGGAGCGGGGATCTGAGGAGTGCGTGCGGTTCATGACGATCCGGTCCTGGCAGACGAACGGCCGGCGATGGACGCCGGCCGCGGGGGGTGCGATGAGGTTGGTGGGCGGCCGGGAAGGTCCCCGGCCGTCCACCGAGAGTAGGTGGCTCGCCCGCGATGCGCCTTCGCGCCGGGCACGCCCCTCACTCCATCATCGGCCGCGGCCGCGACGTTTCGAGTGGACCGTGGTTCAGATGTGGTCAAGACGGGACTCGCCGGGCCGCGGAACGCGCCCCGTGCGCCCGGACCCGCCGACCCGGTCAGGCCAGGCGGCAGCAGCGCACGGGCTCGCCGGCCTCCAGGCGCTCGGCCTCGGCGGGGATCACCGCCAGGTGGGTCGCTCCCGCGAGGGACGTCATGTCGTGCGAGGCCTGTCGCGGCATGGGATGGAGCGCGCCCGCCACCTCGGTGCAGCGGATCAGCTCGGTCCGCGGCGTGCGCTTCGCGTAGGGCGCGCCGAGCGGCCTCGTGGCCGACCAGTCGTCGTCGATGCTGAGCAGCGGGCGGGCGAAGGCGTGGAAGCAGACCGCCGCGCTCACCGGGTTGCCCGGCAGCCCGAGGACGACCTGGTGCCCGCGCACGCCCAGCCAGAGCGGATGGCCGGGACGGATCTGCACGCCGTAGAGCGTCTCCCGCACCCCGACCGCCTCGAACGCGGGGCGCAGGTGATCGTGCGGCCCCACCGAGACGCCGCCGGTGGTGATGAGCAGGTCCGGCGCCGGATCGGCGTCGAGGGCCTCCCGCACCGCCGCGATCGTCGCCTCCCGGTCGTCGGCCACGACGCCGCTCGTCAGCACCTCGGCCCCGGCGGCGATCGCCTGCGCGGTGATGCCGGGGCGGTTGGCGTCGTAGACCTGGCCGGGCTCGGGCACCCGGTCGTGGCCGACCACCTCGTCGCCGCTGCCGAGCACGGTCACCTGCAGGCGGCGGTCGCAGAGGGCGTCGGCGACCCCCAGCGCCGCCAGCGCCGCGATCTCGTGGGCGGAGATGCGGTGCGCGGCCGGCAGCAGCAGGTCGCCGCGCCGGCTGTCCTCTGCGCGACGGCGTACGAATGCTCCGGGCGCGGGCGGGACGGCCGCGACCACGGCGTCGCCGCGGTCGTCGGCGTCCTCCTTGCGCAGGATCGCGTCGAGGCCGTCGGGCAGCACCGCGCCGGTGGAGATGCGGATCGCCTCGCCGGGGCCGATCTCCCCGGCGAAGGGGGCGCCCGCCCGGCTCTCACCCACGATCCGCAGGGGCGCGCCGGAGACGGCCTCGGCGGCGCGCACGGCGAAGCCGTCCATCGCGGAGTTGGTGAAGGCGGGGTTGTCGATGCGCGCACGCACATCGCGGGCGAGGCGGCGCCCGGTCAGCTCGGAGAGCGGCACCAGCTCCGGCTCGGGCAGCGGCGCCCGCGAGCGCATCTCCTCCCGCGCCTCGTCGAAGGTGACGTTGCGCAGGCTCACGGCAGGCCCCTCCGGAGGGCGAGCACCCGGGCCACCGCCGCCTCGGCGTCGGCGCGGCCGAGCGTGCCGCGACGGATCTCCCGCCGGATGGCGTTCGACGCCGTCACGCCCGCGCCGTAGCCGGTGTGCATGATCAGGTCCGAGCCGGCGGCCGCCGCGCGCACGGCGACCGCCCCCGTGCCGCCGGACGGGGCGAGCGCCGGCGTGTCGAGCGCATCGGTGACGGTGACCCCGCCGAAGCCGAGCTCGCCGCGGAGCAGATCGCGGGTGACCGCCGGCGACAGCGCCGCCGGCACCCCGGGGTCGAGCGCCGGGTAGATCGCCGTGCCGAGCATCACCAGGGGGACGTCGTGCGCGATCAGGGCGCGGAAGGGGCGCAGGTCGACACGTCGCAGCTCCGTGCCCGGGAGCGCGATGCGCACCGGCGCGTCGTCGGTGCTGACCCGCGCCGCGCCGAGACCCGGGAAGTGCTTGGCGGTCGAGGCCACGCCCCCGTCGCGAAGGCCCGCGGCGAAGGCCACCGCGACCCCCGCCACCCGGCCCGGAGCACGCCCGAAGACACGCTCGTCGGCCTCCAGCGCCGTGCCGGGACGGGCCACGTCCGCCACCGGGGCGAGGTCGACGTTGACCCCCACGCCGGCGAGGGCACGGCCGGTGGCGCGCCCGGCGGCGCGCGCGGCGCGGGGACCCTCGCGACCCAGGTCGGCGGCCGAGCGGGTGGGCGGCGCGTCGAGCCGTCGCACGCGGCCGCCCTCCTGGTCGATCATCACCAGCAGGGGCGCGTCGAGCGCCGGCGGGCGCGGGATGGACTGCAGGCGCGCGGTCAGCGCGCGGGCCACGGCGCGGCTCGGGACGTTGGCGCCCAGCAGCAGCACGGCACCCGCCTCGCCGCGCCGGATGCGCCGCTCGAGATCGGCCGGCGGCCGCGTGCCGGGGAAGCCGAACACCATGCGCTGACCGGCGAGCTGGGCCGGCGTCAGCGCGGACAGGTCGTCCGCGGCCGCCCCGGGGCCCCCGACGGCGGCGGCCGTCGCGAGGAGCCCGGCGAGGACGCCGCCGATCAGCCCTCTCCCCGCTCCCGGAAGTCGAGCGAGGCCGAGTTGATGCAGTAGCGCAGCCCGGTCGGCGCGGGGCCGTCCTCGAAGACGTGCCCGAGGTGGGCGCCGCAGCTCTGGCAGACGACCTCGGTGCGCACCATGCCGTAGCTGGTGTCGGTGCGGTCCTCCACCTTCTCGGGATCGGCCGGCTGGAAGAAGCTCGGCCAGCCGGAGCCCGACTCGAACTTGGTCTGCGAGTCGAACAGGGGCGCGTCACAGCACACGCAGGTGTAGACGCCGTCCTCGTGGTGGTCCCAGAAGGCCCCCGTGAAGGCGCGCTCGGTGGCGCCCTGGCGGGTGACGGCGTACTGCTCGGGCGAGAGGCGCTCGCGCCACTGCGCGTCGCGCTCATCGGTGTCGTGGGCCATGTGGTCCTCCCCCATCGGGTCCGTGGCTCTCACTGCAATGTCGCACACGAGGGTCGCGCCGCGACCGTGCGGCTGAAGGAACCGGCCGCAGGCGCCGACAAAAGGGGCAGTGACGCGACGCCTCCTCCTGCCCGCCGCCGTCGTGCTCGGCACCCTCTGGGGCGCCGGCGCGGCGGCGGCAGCGCCGCAGCCGCCGCCACCTGCCGCGTCCTCCCCGGCGCCCCCGCCCGTGCCCGCGCCGGCGCCCGCCGCCACACCGCCGCCCGCCGCCGCGCCCGTCTCCCCTCCGGCACCCGTCGCCGGCCTCGACGCCTGGGCGGCCCCGTCGGCCCGGACGCTGATCGCCACGGGCGCCTGGCCGGAACTTGCCGCAGACGACCTCTCGCGCGACGCCACCCGGGGCGACCTGGATCGCGCGCTCGGCATCCTCACCGGACGGCCGGCGGCGAGCCCGGCCGCCGCCGCGCCCCTGACCGTCTGGACCGCCCGCCTGTTCGTGATCCGGGCCCTCGGCCTGCAACCCGAGATCCGCGGCATCGCCCGCATCTCCGTCGAGGGCGGCGACAGGCTGCGCCTGCCGCGCAGCGCGGCCGCCGAGATCCTCGCCCGGGAGCTCGGGCTGGTCTACAACCAGCCCTCCTCGCGCGACGACCGCGAGCGCGCGCGCGGCGAGACCATGCGCCTCGCCGACCTGGTGTTCATGCTCGACCGCGCGCGTGCGGTCGGCCCATGGCAGCGGGCGAAGCTCACCCGCTACCGCGACATCCGCCTGCCCGCGATGAGCGCGCAGCGGCTCGCGGTGGTGCAGGCCGCGCTCTGGCAGGTCGGCCAGCCCTATGTCTGGGGCGGCGACTGGCCGGGGGTGCGCTCGCCCTGGGGCGCCCAGGGGCACGGCGGCTTCGACTGCTCGGGCCTGGTGTGGTGGGCGTTCAAGGGAAGCACGGGCCCGAGCCAGATGTCGCTCGGATCGGGGCTCCTCGGGCGCACTGCCGACGCGATGGCCTTCGAGCGGCCCGCCGAGCGCGCGCCCGTGACGGCGCTCGCGCCCGGCGACCTGGTCTTCTTCGGGGCCAGGGGCCCCGCCAGCCCGCGCGGATCCATCTCGCACACGGGCATCGCCGCCGGAGGCGGCTGGATGCTGCACTCCTCAGGGTCGCGCGGGGGGGTCTCCCTCAGCCACCTCGACGACTACTGGCCCTCGGCGACCGCCTTCGGCCGGCGCGTGGCGCAGCTCGGGGCCTGACCCCGGGGGGCGTCAGCCGCTGCCGAGGTAGGCGAGCACGGCCAGCACGCGTCGATGGCCCCCGTCGGCCGATCCGAGGCCGAGCTTTCCGAAGATGTTGGAGATGTGCTTCTCCACCGCCCCGTCGCTGACGACCAGATGGGCAGCGATCGCGGCGTTCGAGCGGCCCTCCGCCATCAGTGAGAGCACCTCGCGCTCGCGTGGGGTGAGGTCGGCCACCGGGGACGCCCGCCCGCGGCGGGCGAGCAGCTGGCCCACCACCTCGGGGTCCATCGCCGAGCCGCCCGCGGCGACGCGGCGGACGGCGTCCACGAACTCGGCCGGATCGGCGATGCGGTCCTTCAACAGGTAGCCGACGCCGCCCTGGCCGTCGGCGAGGAGCTCGACCGCGTAGACCTGCTCGACGTACTGCGACACCACGAGCACGGCCGTGCCGGGAACCCGGCGCCGCGCCTCGATGGCGGCGCGCAGGCCCTCGTCGGTGAACCCGGGCGGCAGGCGCACATCGACCACCGCGATGTCGGGGCGCTCGCGCTCGACGGCGTCGACCAGTGCATCGCCGTCCTCGACGGCCGCCACCACCTCCATGCCGTTGTCGCGCAGCAGGCGCGTGATGCCGTCGCGCAGCAGCGCGAGGTCCTCCGCGATCACGACCCGCACGGCAGCTCCACCTGGATCACGGTACCGGCGCCCGGCGGGCTCGTCACGGTCATGACGCCGTCGAGGGCCTCCACGCGGTGGCGCAACCCCGCCAGGCCCGACCCCTCGGGATCGGCACCGCCGGCGCCGTCGTCGGCCACCCGCACCAGCAGCCACGGGCCGCGGCGGGACACCGCGATCCGGACGCTCGTGGCTCCGCTGTGCTTGACCGCGTTGGTGAGCGCCTCGGCGACCACGAAGTAGCCGGCCGCCTCGACGGCGGCGGGCGCGCGAGCCCCGGGGTCGGCGTCGATCTCCACCGGCACGCTGCTGTCGCCGGCGAGCGTGCCGATGGCCGCCGCGAGGCCCCGGTCGGTGAGCACCACCGGATGGATGCCGCGGGCCAGGTCGCGCAGCTCGGTGATGGCCTTCTTGGCGTGCTCGTGGGCGTCATCGACCAGCGCGCGCGTCTCGGGCGGGGCGTCGGAGAGGCGCTCGCGCGCCATGCCGAGGTCCATCGCGAGGGCCACGAGGCGCGCCTGCGCTCCGTCGTGCAGGTCGCGCTCGATGCGGCGCAGCTCGGCCGCCTGCGCGTCGACCGCCCCCGCCCGGGTGGCGGTGAGGGTGTCGATGCGCGCGGCCATCTCCTCCCGGTCGCCGCGCCCCGCGGCCACCCAGATCGCGTGCGCGGCGACCGGCAGCGAGGCCGCCAGGATCGTCCAGATCACCCAGAAGTAGCGCCCCGGGGTGGACAGGGCCCACACCGCGACCAGGAAGGCGTTGACGATCACGGCGATGCCGGCGTGCACCTGCAGGGCGCGAAGCCGTCCGCGGGCGCCCGTACCGATGGGGTGGCGGGCCAGCACCAGCGCGTGCACCGCGAACGGGACGGCCAGGGAGATCATCGGCCAGGCCGGCCAGAAGTAGCCCCCCGGCGTGATGAGCGCCCAGATCGCCACCAGAACGCCGCCGATGCCGGCGACGACGCCGGCGTGGATCGCGAGGGCCCGGCGGCGCAGGTCGCGGGGCATCGGCGCCGGCCGGTGGGCCGGCTGTCCCGGCGGAGGCGTCAGGAGCACCCGGGCCGTCGCCCGCGAGGCCGATGCCGCCAGGTAGACCAGCCACGGGCAGAGCAGCAGCACCAGGGCGCCGGCCGGCATCAGGGCGAGCGCCTCCGGCAGGGTGTCGGCGCGGCCGATGCCGAGCTCGATGCCGTCGCCGACCATGTAGTAGGCCGGCGCGGTCAGCGCGGCGAGACCGGCCCAGATGACCCCGAGCACGAGCGAGGCGAGCGGCACGCCGCCCGCGAAGCGCGCCATCAGATAGGCCTGCTCGCGCCAGGAGGCCGCGTCGGTGATCCACGCGCGCAGGCCGCGCAGCAGCGAGGGACGGCGCTCCGGCGGCTGCCTCCGCGGGATGCCCGCGTCGAGGAGGGCGTTGGCGAGCGACCTCTCGGCCTGGGCGCAGAACCGCACGGCCTCCGCCAGGCCCGCCAGGATCGGCAGTCCGAGCAGCAGGACGACCGTGAGGCTGACGCCCACCGACCAGCCGACGACCAGCAGCACGAGCCAGGCCGGGCCGAGCACCAGCGCGCTCGCGACGTGGGCGAGCTGCCGGTAGGTCGCCCCCTCGCCCAGACGGGCGAGGGGGTTGGCGCGGGAGATCGTCATGCGCGCCCCCGATCGTACGACTCCACCGGACGGGGCCGCACCCGGGCCACGCGCGCCAGGCCGTGCGGCAGCTCCCAGTTGCGCTCGCCGGCCAGGCGCATGATCGCCGGGACCACCATCACGCGGATCAGGAGGGCGTCGATCGCGACCGCCACCGCCAGGCCGAGGCCGAACGCCTTCATCCCCATGTCGCTGCCGGCGGCGAAGCCCCCGAAGGCCACGATCATGATCGCGGCGGCCGTCGCCACCACGCGCCCGGTGCTCGCGAGCCCGCGGCGCACGGCCACCAGGTTCGTCTCGCCCGCGTCGTGCAGCTCCCGCATCCGCTCCACCAGGAACACCTGGTAGTCCATCGAGATGCCGAACAGGAACGCGAAGATCATCACGGGGACCCAGAAGGCGATGCCGCGCACCTCGTGGTCCACGCCGAGGAGCCCCGCGCCGATGCCCTCCTGGAACACCAGGTGCAGCAGCCCGTAGGTGGCCAGCAGCGACACGCCCGACATGACCACGGCCGTCAGCGGCACCAGCCACGAGCGGAAGGCGCGCATCAGGGCGATGAAGGTCAGCACGAGGACGCCCACCACCAGGTACGGGAACGGACCGTAGATCCCGTCCACGAACGCGTTGACGGCGGCCGGCTCGCCGGTCAGCACCACCTCGCCGCCGGGCACGGCCTGCGCGACCGCCGGCGAGCGGCGCTCCATCAGGGAGGTGAGCTCCCGCGCGGAGGCCGACTGGGCGTCGCCGTGGGGGGCGACCTGCATCAGCGCGAAGCGGCCCGTGGGGTCGACCAGCCCGCCCTCGGCGGCGCTCCGGAAGCCGGCGGCGTCGGTGGCCTCCGGCCAGGTGACGCCCGAGACGATGCCGTCCTCGGCCCGCAGGCCGTCGGCCACCCGCCCGAGGGCGGCGATCGTCCCCGGGTCGTAGACGCCGCCCTCGGCGCCGCTGTCGATGACGTACACGTTGGGGTTGAGGCTGCCGCCGAGCTCGGCCTGCACGAGGCGGCCGGCCTGCACCGACTCGACGTCGAGCGCGTCGGCGAGCTCGTCCTGGTGGATGCCGAGGCCCGTCGACTGCGCGGCAAGGCCGATCAGGGCCACCAGCACGACGGCGGCGAGCGGCATCGCCCAGCCGGTCACCGCGCGGGAGATCGGGCCCCAGACGGCCGCCTCCCGCATCCGCCAGCGGCGCGGGTAGACCCGCAGCGCGTCGACGCGGCCCCCGAGGGCGGCCAGCACCGCCGGCAGGATGGTCAGCGCGCTCAGCACGGCGCCCACCGGCACGAGCATGCCGCCGACGCCCATCGAGCGCATGAACGGCACCGGCAGGGCCACCAGCACGGCCAGGCCGATCGCGACCGTGACGCCCGACAGCAGCACTGCGCGACCCGCGCTCGCCATGGTCCGCGCGGTCGCCTCGACGCGGTCGCCGTCGAGCGCCATCTCCTGGCGGAAGCGCGAGACGACCAGCAGCGAGTAGTCGACGCCGAGTGCGACGCCGACGAGGGTGATGACGTTGACGACCAGGTCGGCGATGTCCATCGCCTGGCCGAAGATGACGGTCCCCGCCATCGCCAGCGTGATCGTCACGCCGGCCATCAGCAGGGGCAGCAGCGCGCTCACGGCGCTGCCGAAGAAGATCAGGAGGATCAGCAGCGCGGCGGGCAGCACGATCATCTCCGCCCGCGCCAGATCCTCCTCGACGCCCGGGCCGATGTCGTGAGAGAGGGCGGCGCCCCCGCCCACGAGCGTCGGCGAGAAGCCCGGCGGCGTGCCGAGCGCCGCGCGGATCTCCTCGATCCGCTCCTCCGCGTCGAGGTCTCCGAGCGGCAGCGTCAGCGTCGCGAAGGTCATGTGGCCGTCCTGGCCCACGAGGTCGCGGCTGCCGGTGCCGAAGTACGACACCACCCGCGTGCCGGGCACCACCGCGGCGGCGCGCTCGAGGGAGCGGGTGACGGCCTCCCGGTAGCCGGGGTCGTCGACCGTCAGATCCGGGTGGCGGAAGACCGGCTGGACGTCGGTCGTCTCACGTCCATCCGAGAAGTGGGCCTCCATCAGGGCGATCCCGCGGGCGGCGTCGGAGCCGGGCAGCGTCGCCTCGGACGTGGTCACGTCGCCGATCCGCCCGGCGAGCATCACGGCGCCCACCATCAGCAGGGCGAAGAGGGGGATCACGATCCAGCGGCCGCGGGCCATGCGGCGTCCGTGGCGGTGCAGCAACGAGGGTCGGGCGGGTGTCACGGCGGTCCTCTCGGTCGGGTGCCTGCGGATGCGACCCACGATCGACCAGGGCGGCCGTCGCTCCCATGGAGACTCCCGGCGTCCGGGTCTCGTGCCTCCCGGCGCGCGCGGGGTGGGGCTGTCCCCACCCCGGCGCCCCCCGCGCGGCGCGCCATATCCTTGACACCCGACCGCACAGCACCGACTGACCGAGGCGAACCATGGCGATCCACAGCCCGGCGCTCGACCCGGCCCAGCCCACCGGGCTCCTCCTGGACGGGGCCTTCGACCCGCGCGACGAGGACCTGGCGGTGGTCAACCCCTACGACGGGCAGACGATCGCGACGGTCGCGACGGGCACGCCCGCGGACGTCGACGCCGCCGTGTCCGTGGCGCGAGCGCACCTGGGCAGGCACCCGGACGCCGCCCGCGCCGAGGTGCTGGAGCGCGCGGCGCGCCTCGTGGCCGAGCGGGCGGAGACCTTCGCGCGGACGATCTGCCTGGAGGCGGGCAAGCCCCTGGCGCAGGCGCGGGCCGAGACGGCGCGCTGCGTGGACACGCTCATCTTCTCCGCGGTGGAGGCGCGGACGCTGACCGGCGAGATGGTGGCCATGGACGCCAGCGCCGCGGGCTCGGGCAAGCTCGGGATGGTCCTCCGCGAGCCGATCGGCGTCGTCGGAGCGATCTCCCCCTTCAACTTCCCGCTCAACCTGGTGGCGCACAAGGTGGCCCCCGCCATCGCCGCCGGCTGCCCTGTGGTGCTGAAGCCCGCCTCGGCCACCCCGCTGTCGGCGCTCCTGCTCGCGAGGGCCCTGGCCGATGCCGGCCTGCCAGCGGGCTTCCTCTCGGTGATCCCGGGGGGTGGCGGGACGATCGGCAACGCCATCGTCGACCACCCGGACGTCGCGATGATCTCGTTCACCGGCAGCCCGCCGGTCGGCTGGGCCATCCGGCAGCGACAGCCCCACAAGGAGGTGGCGCTCGAGCTCGGCAACTCGACGCCGGTGATCATCGAGGCCGACGCCGACCTGGAGACGGCCGCCGCGAAGCTCGCCGCCTCCGGCTACACGCACGCCGGGCAGTCGTGCATCTCGGTGCAGCGCGTCTACGTGCAGGCGGACGTGCTCGACCGGTTCCGCGACCTGTTCCTGGCCGCCGTCGCCGGCCTGGTGGTGGGCGACCCCATGGATCCGGGCACCGACGTCGGGCCGGTCATCGACGAGGCCAACCGCGACCGCGTGGCGGATTGGATCGGGGAGGCGGCCCGCGGCGGGGCCCGCGTGCTCATGGGCGGCGAGGTGCGCGACGGCCTCCTGATGCCGACGGTGCTCGAGGGCATCGACCCGGCGATGAAGGTGTCGTGCGAGGAGGTCTTCGGCCCGGTGGTCGGCATCGCCGGGTACGGGACGATCGACGAGGCGATCGCCCTGGCCGACTCCTCGCCCTTCGGCCTCCAGGCCGGCATCTTCACCGCCCGCGTCGACGCCGCGCTCGGCTGGGCCCGGCGGCTGCACTTCGGCGGCGTCCTGATCAACGAGACGCCCACCTTCCGAGCCGACCAGATGCCCTACGGCGGCGTCAAGGACAGCGGCAACACCCGCGAGGGCCCGCGCTTCACGGTGGAGCACATGACCGAGCGCAAGCTGGTGCTCGTCAACCTCCCCCGGTAGCCGGGGGAGAATGTTCCGCAGGGGGCGGGGTCCCGCCCGCCCCCTGCGGCAGTCCGGCGATCCGGGTGCCCTCCGGATGCCAGTGGGGACGCGGCATGCCTGGAGGTTTCCTCCGACCGCCTGCGCCGTCCCGCACCAGGGTCATCGTCTCCTCAAGATCCCCCTCTATCCCCCGGGAGGGGGATATTCCGCGGCGGCCGCGCGGATCAGCCGCGACGGCTCTCGTCGGGGACCCCGCGGACCGGGACGGACGGCCGGCCACCGGGCGAGGGTCCCCGGACACGGCGGGGGCCCGTGATCGGAGAGGAGATCACGGGCCCGCCTCTGTGATCGTGGACGGTGGGCCCTGAACGGCTCCTGAACGCGCTAGGGGAGCTCCGCGCGGCGGCGGTCGGCGCGGTCGTCGAGGCCGAACGCCGACTGCAGGATCGAGTTGACGATCCAGATCACGATCGTGCCGCCGACGGCGGTCCAGAAGCCGTCGATCGTGAAGCCGCCGACGAGCCAGGCGGTGGTGACCAGCATCAGCAGGTTCACGAAGAAGAGGGCGATCCCGAGCGTCAGGATGATCAGCGGGATCGCGAGGAAGGTCACCAGGGGCTTCAGCAGCCAGTTGACGATGCCGAAGACGGCGCCGGCGGCCACCACGTTCCACTCGCCCTCGAACCGGATGCCGTCGAAGAGCCAGTCGGCGGCGAAGAGGGCGGCCGTGTTACTGGCCCACAGGAGGAGGATGCGGATCATCGGGCCAGGTCGGCCGCCCGCAGGCGCTCCACCTCGGCCGCGTCGCGCTCCTCGATGCGCGCCGCCTCCTCGAGCACCGGACGCAGGTCGTCGGACGGGATCACGACCGCGCCCGCGCGGTCGGCGTAGACCCAGTCGCCCGGGACGACGGTCACCCCTCCGACGCAGACGGGCACGTTGGCCGCGTAGGGCATCACGGTGTCGCCGCCCTGGCGCACGGTCTCCCCCCGGCACCAGGCGCCGAGGCCGAGGTCGACCACCTCGGAGAAGTCGCGCAGTCGCGCGTCGGCCACGAGCCCGGCGAGGCCGAGATTGGCCAGGCGCGACAGCTTCTTGCCGCCGGCGACCGGGGCGTCGGGATGTCCCCAGCTGGAGACCACCAGGACCGCGCCCGAGGGATCGACGTCGGCCACCGCCTCGTCGAGCATCGCGCCGAAGTCGTGGCGCGCCGGCTCCAGCAGGTCGGCCCGGAGGGGCAGGAACTGCATCGTGAGCGCCCGGCCGAGCAGCAGGCGCTCCGGCGCCGGGCTCACGAGGTCGACGATGTGCGCGTGATGGCCGTGACGGCGCATCATCGCGTCGCAGATCGCCGAGCAGCTCACGCGGCCGGAGATCTCCCACAGGTCGTCAGGGGGCCTCACGGCCCTCCCTACCCGTCGTGCCGGGTGAAGACCAGGCAGGCGTTGTGGCCGCCGAAGCCGAACGAGTTCGACACGGCCGCCCCGATGCGGGCGGCCCGGGGGGTCAGCACGTGGTCGAACGGCGCCTCGGGCTCGGGGTCCTCGAGGTTCAGGGTCGCGGGGAGCGTGTCGCGCGCGAAGGCCAGGAGGGTGGCGACGGCCTCGAGGCCGCCGGCGCCGCCGAGGGCGTGCCCGTGCGCCGACTTGGTGGACGAGACGGCCGCGGCGCCGAGCCCGGCGAGCGCGATCGCGCGCGCCTCTGCGATGTCGCCGGCGGTGGTCGAGGTCGCGTGGGCGTTGACGTAGCCGATGTCGGTGGGAGTGAGCCCGGCGTCCTCGATGGCGAGGCGCATCGCGCGGGCCGGTCCGGCGCCGGTGGCGTCGGGGTCGGTCGGGTGCCCGGCGTCGCACGAGCTGCCGTAGCCGGCCAGCTCGGCGTAGATGCGGGCGCCGCGGGCGAGAGCGTGCTCGCGCTCCTCCAGGAGCAGGACGCCCGCCCCCTCCCCCATCACGAAGCCGTCGCGGCCGATGTCGAACGGGCGCGAGGTCTCGAGCGGCGGGCGGACGCTCGGCGTCAGCGCGCCCACCTTGATGTAGCCGGCGATCACCAGGGGGGACAGCGGCGCGTCGGCGCCCCCGGCGATCATCGCGTCGGCGCGCCCTTCGCGCAGGAACGACAGCGCGGTGCCGATCGCGTCGGATCCGGCGGCGCAGGCCGTGGCGGGCGCCGCCGAGGGCCCGCGCAGCCCGAGGGCCCGCGCGGCCGCGGCGCAGGGGTGGTTGGCGAGCGACATCGGGATGGCGAGCGGCCCCACCCGATCCGCCCCGCGCTCGAGCAGCGCGCGGTGCGCCTCGAGCAGGGCGTCCGCGCCGCCGTGGACGCTGCCGATCGAGATGCCGATCCTCTCCGGATCGACGCCCAGGTCTCCCGCGTCCTCGAGCGCCCAGGACGCGGCGACGGCGGCCATCCGGCCGCTGCGGTCCATGCGGCGTGCGTCGCGCTGGCCGAAGCGCTCGCGGGCGTCCTCGCCGTCGGTAACGGGGAAGGCGCAGATCTCCCCGACGCCCTCGATCGGCACCATCGCCGCGCCTGAGCGGCCGGCCACCAGGGCGTCCCAGAACGCCCCGACGCCGGCTCCGATCGGGCTCACGACACCCGCACCCGTGATGACGACCCGTCGGCGCACGCGCGGATACTCGCAGAGAGGACGCGGGCGCGTCGGACGAGGTGGTGACGTCACCTCATGTTTTGTTACGCCAAGAGTTGTTTTTAATAGGTGTGATGCCGTTTACTACGACGTAGAACAGAGAAAACGACGGAACGCGCGGAGGGAGAGGAACCCTCGATCCCTCCCCCGCCACCCCCGCCGCGGCGGCGGCCTGATCGCCGCCCCGAAGAGCGCCCGCCGCCCGGCCGACGCCGGCGAGGGCTCGGCGCCGAAGAACACGATGAGCGCCGACGCGCCCGCCTACCGCCCCGGGCTCGATCGCCGAGTTCCGCCTCGACGAGGAGGGGATCCACCCCCTCGTGACCCACGACTTCACGAACGCCGCCAAGGGCGCGGTCGGCCTCCTGCGGACCGGGCACGCCGAGGGCACGATGAGCCACTGAGCAACCCGGGCCCTGCGGCCGGCGCGCGGTCCCCAATGGGGCCGCGCGCCGGCGTGCGCCTACCCCGGCGACGCGGCGCTCACGCCCCAGCGGCCGACGAAGCGCTGGCGGGGCGTGATCACCCGCAGGCCCTCGCCCGAGTTGAAGGCGTCGGCGGGGCAGGTCATCGGCTCGACGGCAAGGCCGCGACGGCGGAGCCCCGGCGGCAGCGTGTCGCCCGTGAAGACCATCAGGTAGCCGAAGGCCTCGTCCATCCAGAGCGTGGCCGACGACTCCGGCCCCTCGAGCCGCACGCGCGCGAGGCCGTCGGCGTCGCGGGCGAGATCGGTGAAGCAGTGGTCGAGCACCGTCTCGCCGATCGGCCGGGCTGCGCGGAAGTCGAGGGGCCCCTCGACAGGGCGCCGCTCGCCGGTCGGGATCGCGCGACCGTCCGTCGGGAGCCAGGTGGCCGCCGGCACCGTGAGCGCGGCGGCATCCACCACGGCCGTCCCGGCCGTCAGATAGGGGTGGAACCCGGCCCCGAAGGGGAGGGCCTCGTCGCCCTGGTTCTCGGCGGTGAGGGTGACCGTGAGCCCGTCGTCGGCGAGCGCGTAGTCGAGGCGGAGGTCGAGCGTGAACGGATACGCCGGCTGCGGGTTGAGGCGGAGGGCCATCGCGCAGGAGGACGGCTCGCTGGCGACGACCCTCCAGTTGGACCAGCGCACCAGCCCGTGGATGGCCCCTCCGGTGGACGGCTCGCTCAGCGGCGCCTGCAGACGCCGCCCGCCGAACTCGTAGGCGCCGCCGGCCATGCGGTTGGGCCACGGGATCAGGGGCTGCCCCCGGCCGCCGGAGGCCATCTCCTCGGCCGCGTACCCGTCGAGCAGCGCGACGCCGGAGCGCGCGAGGATGCGCAGGCCGCCGCCCACCTCGACCACCGTGGCCGCCCAGGGTCCGTGCCGCAGAAGGACCTGACGACCGCTCGGGACGCTCATCGCGCCACTGTTGCACGGCGGGTACCGGGGCGCCATGCCACCACCCGGTACGGAGATGTGCGGAGGGCCCGAGGGGGGAGCCGCGGCGTAACGTGGGCGCTCCCGAACCACGAGGACGGCGACCGTGCGCACCCCCTCCCCTCCACGCCCCGAGAGCGCGCTGCGCCGGCTGCTCCCGGAGCCCTCCGGGCCGGTCGACCCGGCCGACGCCTACGCCGACCTGCCGGCCGCCGAGGGCCGTCCCGGCCTGCGCCTCAACATGGTGGCGAGCATCGACGGGGCGATATCGGTGGACGGGCGCTCGGGCGGCCTCGGCGGCGGTGCCGACCGCAGGGTCTACCTCGCGCTGCGGGCCCTCACCGACGTCGTGCTGGTGGCGGCGGGGACCGCGCGCGCCGAGGGCTACGGGCCCGCGCGCATCCCGGGCCAGCTCGCCGCGGGGCGGGCGGCGCGCGGGCAGGCGCCGGCGCCCCGGATCGCGGTCGTCACCCGCTCGCTCTCCCTCGACTGGGAGGGGCCCATGTTCGCCGACGCCCACGCGGACTCACAGCCGGTCGTCATCACCAGCGCGGCCGCGCCGGCCGACGGCCTGCGGCGCGCGGAGCGCGCGGGCGCCGAGGTGCTGGTCGCGGGGGACGCCGAGGTGGACCTCCCGGCGGCGCTCGTCGCCCTGGGGGCGGCCGGCGCGCGGTCGGTGCTCGCCGAGGGCGGGCCGCGGCTGAACGCGGCGCTGGCCGCCGCCGACCTGATCGACGAGATCTGCACGACCGTGTCGCCGCGCCTGGTCGGGGGCGGCGCGGGGCGCGCGCTCGACGGCCCCGAGCCGCGCCCCGGCGGGCGGGCGATGCGACTCTGGGCCGTCTACGAGGAGGAGGGGTTCCTCTTCATGCGCCACCGCGCGGAGCGCTGACGGCGCCGGTCAGGTGCGGGGGATCTCCTCCCCGGTCGCCGGGTCGAGCCGCACGCCGTCGGTGATGCCCTCGCCCGGAGGCGCGCCGATCGTCATCCACACCGCCTCGCGGTCGGTGTGGTTCTGGATCCGGCGCGGAGTCTCGCGGGGCAGGCGCAGCCAGTCGCCGTCGGCCACCTCGACCGGCTCCCCCGCGATCAGGATCTCCTGCGGTCCGCCCGAGAGCAGGCCGTAGACCTCCTCCTGGGTGCGGTGGCGGTGGTAGGCCATCTCGTGACCGGGTCCGAAGCGCCAGATGCGCATCGCCAGGTGCTCGGCGCCGAGGGCGCCCGAGAGGTCCTGCGACGCCGCGCCGCCGCCGCGGCGCTCGCGGAACGGGACGTCGTCGGCGCCGATGCGGGTGTAGGCGGCCTCGCTCATCGGGCCCCACCCCGCGATCCGGCGCCCACACCGCACGACTCCGGCTCCGCGTCGCCGTCGGGGTCGCCCGCCGGCTCGGCGGCGAGCTCGGCCGCCGAGCCGGCGAAGTCGGCCCCGCCGTAGCGCTCGTAGAGGTGCCGCACGATGCGGCGCGAATCGACCACGACCTCGTCCCCGTCCACCAGCACCGGCACCTTCGACTGACCGCTGAGCTCGCGCACCTCCACGCGCTCGTCGCGCGGGTAGGGGACCTCGACCAGCTCGACCTCGGCGCCGACGTTCTCGATCGCCTGCCGCGCGGCCGCGCACCACGGGCACTTCCAGCGGTGGTAGAGGCGCATTGCGCTCCCGTCTGCCGACATGGGATATTACGACTAGAAATACACCCGCCCGGACGACGAGGTCAAGGGGCTCACGGTTGCGCGCTCTTCCGGTCACGACGTTCGCGGTGCTGGGCCAACTGGCGTCGGCGCCGCGCTCGGGGTACGAGATCAAGGCCCTGCTCGAGGACGGCGCCGCCCATTTCTGGCACGCGTCGTACTCGCAGATCTACGCCGAGCTCCGGCGCCTGAGCGAGCTCGGACTCGCCAGCGAGGAGCACGTGCGCCAGGACGCGCGCCCCGACAAGCGCGTCTACACCATCACGCCCGAGGGCCGGGAGGCGCTCGGGCGCTGGCTGCGCGAGCCGTGGGGGCTCGCATCCCTCAAGGACGAATCGCTCGTGAAGCTGACGCTGGCCGATCCGCTGCCGCCCGCGCTGGTCGCCGACGAGCTCCGGCGCCTGAAGACGGCCCACGAGCGACGGCGGGCCGAGTTCGAGGACCGCATCGCGGCGCTGCCGCCCGATGCGAGCCCCTACCTGGCGCTCGCCCTGCGCAAGGGCGTCCACGCGCAGCGGGCCTTCGCCGCCTGGTGCCAGGAGGCCATCGAGAGCCTCGGCGACCCGCCGGCCGCCGACGACGCCCGATGACCGGCCCCGCCCGTAACACTTCCGCAATCCCGGGGCGGCACCATCCGGACGTGATGGAGACGCCCACCATGGAGCAGGCCCCGCCCCGCACTCCCGCCGACCCGGCCGGCGCGACCGTTCTGGTGGTGGACGACGAGCCGATCGTGCGCGAGATCGTCGCGACGTACCTGCGGCGCGAGGGCTACCGGGCGCTCGAGGCCGGCGACGGCCTGACCGCACGCGACCTCATCGAGCGGGCGCAGCCCTCCCTGGTGGTGCTGGACGTGATGCTCCCGGGCATCGACGGCCTCGAGCTCTGCCGCTGGATCCGGGCGCGCTCGGAGGTCCCGGTGATCATGCTGACCGCCCGCGGCGAGGAGGCCGATCGCATCGTCGGCCTCGACCTCGGCGCCGACGACTACGTCACCAAGCCCTTCTCCCCCCGCGAGCTGGTGGCGCGCGTGCGCTCGGTGCTGCGCCGCACGCCCGGCGCGACCGGCTCGCGCCGGATCGAGGCCGGGCCGCTCGTGATCGACGCCGGCACCCGCGAGGTGACCCGCGACGGCGAACCCCTGCGGCTCACCGCCAAGGAGTTCGACCTGCTCTGGTTCCTCGCCGGGAACCCGCGGCTGGTCTTCTCCCGCGACCAGCTGATGGACCGTGTCTGGGGGTACGAGGCGGCGTTCGACACCGGCACGGTCACGGTGCACGTGCGCCGGCTGCGCGAGAAGATCGAACAGGACCCCTCACGCCCCCGTCACGTCGAGACGGTGTGGGGTGTCGGCTACCGGTTCGTGCCGTGATCGCGACCTCGCTGATCGTGGCGGGCGGCACGCTCGCGACGGGCGTCGCCTGTGCGCTCCTCGCGCGGCGACTGCCGACGCTGCGCGGAAGGGTCGTCGCCCTGGCCCTCGGCGCCGTCGCCCTTCCGCTGGCCGCGGTGCTGGCCTCGGGGATACTGATGTTCGACTCGGGCCACGACCTCACGGTGCTCGCGATCGCCACCGCCTCGGGGGCCGCCGCGCTCGTGGGCGCGCTCCTGGTGGCACGCTCGGTGCTCGATCCGGTGGCCCGCGTGCGCGGCGCGAGCGAGTCGCTGGCCCGCGGAGACCTCGCCACGCGGGCGCCCGAGGACGGGCCGGCCGAGGTGGCCGAGCTCGGATCGGCGTTCAACCTGATGGCCGGGGAGCTGGAGCGCCTGTTCGACGCGCGGCGCCAGCTGGTCGCCCACGCGAGCCACGACCTGCGCACGCCGCTCGCGTCCCTGCAGGCGATGCTCGAGGCGATCGAGGACGGCCTGGTGCCGGCGGAGAGCTACCTGCCGGCGATGCACGACCAGGTGCGCCACCTCGGCCGTCTGGTCGACGACCTCTTCGAGCTGGCCCGGATCGACGCGGGCGCGCTCGATCTGGAGCTCCGGGAGATGCGCCTGGACGGGCTCGTCGAGGGCTGCGTACGGGGCGTGGAGGCCCGCGCGGAGGCGCGCGGCGTCCGCCTCGAGTCGCGCGTGGAGGGCGGGGTGCCCGCCGTCCTCTGCGCGCCGGACCAGCTGGAGCGGGTGCTGCTGAACCTGCTCACCAACGCCCTCCGCCACACCCCGACCGACGGCTCGGTGGCCGTGCTGGTCGCCGCCGCCTCCGACGGGGTGCGCGTCAGCGTCGAGGACACCGGCGAGGGCATCGCGCCCGAGGCCCTCGAGCAGGCCTTCGAGCGCTTCTGGCGCGCCGACTCGGCGCGCCGCCGCGACGGCGCGGGCGCCGGCCTCGGGCTGGCGATCGCCCGCGGCCTCGTGGAGGCCCAGGGCGGCCGCATCTGGGCCGAGGAGCGACCCGGGGGGGGAGCCCGCGTCTCCTTCGTGCTCCCCGCCGCCACCGCCTAGTGGAGCGTCAACCAACCTCCGCCGGGTTCTGGCTCGCTGCAAATCATCGCGGATGCTGCGTCCTCGGTCGAACGCATAGCCTCAGCTATCCAGAACACCAGCAACGTTGGTGGACGCTCCACTAGCCCAGGCCCGCGCGCCGGCCCGGGCAGGGGCCAGCGCGCAACGCGAGGGCTATCGGATCAGTACCACTTGCCCTTCGCGAAGCCGCCGAAGGCGATGAGGCCCACGAGGGCGATGATCAGGCCGAGCCAGAACGAGCCGAAGATCGCGACCAGGATTCCGGCGATGACGAGGATACCGCCGAGGCCGATGCCGCCGAGGCTGCCGCCGTTGGATGCCACTGTGTCTCCTTCGTAGGATGAACCACTGCCATGTTCCCCGATGGACGGCATCCGTAACGAGCCCATCGGTGCCGGTCCCGCCGAAGAGGGTCACGACGACGACCGGTCGCGAGACACGGACCGCGGAGCCGCCGCGCGAGGCGACCGGGCTCCAGCGCGCGGTGTACCGCATCGTCGACGGCGACGACCCCGGCTGGGCCGGCTGGTACGCGGAGTGGCTCACGACGCTGTCGGAGCCGCCCGAGCTGCCCGGCCGCGCCCCGATGCGCAGCGAGCTCACGGCGACCTTCGTGCGTCTCGGTCGCGGGACCCCGGGGGGCCCGGACGCGGCCCCTGGGAGGAGGCCCACGCCCGGGCGATCGGCGCGGAGTCCACCGCGACCCGATCGGGCGGCTACCCCGCCGAGATCGCGATCGTGGGGCAGTTGGAGACCGCGCCGAGGGTCTTGAGCCCGCCGAGCTCGGCGTGTGCCGCGCCCTCACCGGCGCTCGTGAGGGAGCCGGCGGACACGAGCGTCGCGATCTGCTCGTTGCCGGTCACCAGGGTCCGCTCGCCCGCGGCGATGGCCTCCGGGGTCCAGACGGCCGGGGCGACGTCCCACAGCGGGCTGTAGTCCGGAGCCCCGGGAAGGGACTGCGTGATGTTGAGCGGGGACCCGTTGCCGAGCACGGCCGACTGCAGGCCCTGCCGGTCCGGGTCGTCCGCCGCGCGGACACCGTTGACGATCGGCACGATCGCCGAGCGCGAGGAGTCGTCCGCGTTCGAGCCCTGTCCCGGCGCCTCGCCGAGGTTCGGGGCCAGCGTGCTCTCCTCGAGGGCCGCCACGACGTCCACGGACGCGTCGAGGCGGAAGTAGCTGACCCGCGAGCCGTTGAAGAAGCCCGAGAGCGTCTTGAGGGTGACCGTGCCCGCCTCCGTGTCGATGTCGACCACGGCGTCGTGCGTGCCGCTGTCGTTCTGCACCTGCGAGGCGTTGAGCACGATCTCGCCGTCGGAGGTGATCAGCGGGCTGTAGCGCGCGTCGCCCACCTGGCCGGGCGTGACCGCGTCGGGCGGGAAGCCCTCGGGGCCCGGCGTCACCGACCGCTCCGGGGAGAAGTCGACCGTACCGGCGAAGGTGACGGTGTCACCCTCCACGCCGACCTCCTGCACCGCCTTCGTGCCGAGCGCGTTGGCGAGCTTCGGCGCGTGGGTGACCCCGCGCTCCCCGGCGTCCGCCTCGTCGGACGACTCGGTCACCACGTAGTACACGTCGTCGCCCCCGGGACCGACCCCCCGCAGGAGCGGGATGGTGGCCGTGCCCGCCGCGTCGTCGATGGTGATCGCGCTCGCCAGCAACTGCCCGCCGGCCGGGACGGCGGCGGTCGTCGTCGCCTGGGTCGCGGCGCCGGCCTCCTCGTCGTCGGAACCGCACCCCGCCGCGACCAGCGCAGCCGAGGCCACGACCGTCGCCGCGAGGGCGGTCACCCACCTGATACGACTCATCTGATCCCCTTCGTCGCTCACGCCGCGGTCGGTCCGCGGTCGTCGCATCAGGGATATGGGCGGGGCCTTTCGGCCGCCTTACGGGGGGCTCACCGGGGGCTGAACACCCGGACGCGGCCCGGCCCGTAAAAGCAGCGAGGCCGCCCCGGAGGGCGGCCTCGCAGTAGTACCCATCGGCCTCGAAGGGCCTTAGAGCGGGGAGACCTTCGCGGCCTGCGGGCCCTTGGGGCCCTCCTGGCTCTCGAAGCTGACCTTCTGGCCCTCGTCCAGGTTCCGGAAGCCGGAGCCCTGGATCTCGGAGAAGTGGACGAAGAGGTCCTTGCCCCCGTCGTCCGGGGTGATGAAACCGTAGCCCTTCTCCTGCGAGAACCACTTCACGACGCCTTCGGGCATTACCCATCCTTTATCGCTCAGCGAGAAAAACCGAAGACCCGCCGAGCTCGAAGGCCCACCAAAGTCGTCGCTCATCCACGCGTTCTTAGCCAGCCCCGGATGGAGCCGCCGCGCGCACAGTAGCGCGATCTGCCGGACGACACCGCCCCACCCATCACGGCTCGCTCACATCTGATCGGGACGCCCGGATTCGAACCGGGGACCCCCGCCACCCAAAGGCGGTGCGCTACCAGGCTGCGCCACGTCCCGAAACGGGTGCCCAGGGTAGCCGAAAGCCCCTCAGGCCGAGCCCTCGGCGACGACCTCCGGATCGTCGTCGCCCGCCTCGGTGGCGGCGGCCTCGGCGGTCGCGAGCAGCGAGGGGTCCTCGTGGGCGGCGACGCCCACCGGGTCGGCCTCCTGCGCGCGGGCCGGTGCGCGCGGGGGCAGGACGGCGCAGTCGGGGCCGAACGGGAAGCGGAAGCACCAGGAGACGATGGCGTCGCTCACGGCCCGGTCGAGGTCGTCGAACTCGACGCCCACCACCCATCCCCCATCCGACGACGCCGTGGCGGTGGCGATCGTGCCGTCCACCTCGATGGGGCCGTCGTCGAGGAGGAGGACCATCCGGATGCGCTCGCCGGGCTCACGGGGGTCGTTGACGGCCACGCGCGCACCGTGCCGCGACAGGTCGGTGGTGCGACCCGCGAGCGACGGGACGACGCCCGCGTCGGCCGAGTAGGCCGCGTGGACCTCCGCCGGGAAGCGGTGGCTGCGCCGCCGGTGCTGGACGCCGCGCGCCCACACGACGACGGCCGCCACCAGGCCGATGTTGATGAAGGCCCACGCGTTGGTGACGGTCGCCGCCCCCGGGGGCAGGCGCCCCGGCAGGTCGAGCAGATGGGCCGTGGTCTGGTAGGCGATCGCGATTGCGCTCAGCGCGGCCATCGCGATCGGCACCCGGAGGGCGCGGGCCACCGGGGAGCCACCGCTGCGGGCGCCCTTGGGCGTCACCGCGAAGCCGGCGCCGCGACCGCGCGGCAGGGCGGCCAGGGCCCGCAGGTAGGCCTCCATGCGGACGACCGAGAAGCGCTCTCCCTCGAGCACGCGGTAGTGGCCGCGCGTCAGGGCCTTCGAGGCGAGGGGCACCAGCAGGAACGACGGCACGAAGATCGCCAGGTAGAGCAGGGGGTCGGAGGCGATCGGCACGGCGCCGGTGAACAGCACCAGAGGCGGCACCAGGAAGCCGATCAACCGCTGCGGGCCCTCCAGGAAGTGCATGGTGCTGGCGGTGTACTCCAGGCGCTGCGGCCAGCTGAGGCCGCGCCGCAGCAGGGGCCTCTCGAGCCGCAGCATCTGCAGCGAGCCGCGCGCCCAGCGGCCGCGCTGCACGACGAACGCGCCGATCTCCTCCGGGGCGAGGCCGAGGGCCATGACCTCGTGGTGGTAGGCGACCTTCCATCCGCGCGCGTTCAGCTTGAGGCTGGTGTGGGCGTCCTCCACGACGGTCTCGGTGGCGACGCCGCCGACCTCGAGGAGGGCCTCACGGCGCAGCAGCGACGGGCAGCCGCACCAGAAGGCGGCACCGTGGCGGTCCTTCCCGCGGCAGATCACGTCGAAGAAGATGCTCTGCTCGTTGCGCAGCGGGTCGTCGAGCGCCGGCGGGTGGCCGAAGCCCCGGTTGTAGAAGGCCTGGGGGCCCTGGACGATGGCGACGCGCGGGTCGGCCATGTGGCCGATCATCCGCTCGATCAGCTCGGGGCGCGGAACGTGGTCGGCGTCGAGGGTGACGATGAACTCCGCGTCCAGCATCGGCAGGACGTGGTTGATGTTGCCGGCCTTCGCGTGCAGCCGCGGCGCCGGGCGGCAGACGTAGCGGGCGCCCACCGACGCGCACATCTCCTCCACCCACGGGCGGCCGCCGTCGTCGAGCACGCAGACCTCGGGCGGCACGTCGTTGCGGACCCCGAGGGCGCCCACGACCGTGGGGCGCAGGACGTCCTCGTCCTCGTCGTAGGTCGCGATCAGGATGGCCACGCTGCGGCCCTCCAGCGGCTCGCGCGCCGGTCGCTCCGCGAGGCGCCAGCAGGAGAAGGTGAGCAGGGCGAGCATGATCAGGCCGTAGGTCTCGGCGAGGGCGAGCGGGACGCCGAGCCACAGCGCCGACCCCTCGAGGGTGAAGCCCCACCGCCACACCAGGTAGCCGCCCGCGGCGAGCAGCGACGCGAGCGCCAGGGCCTGGGCGATCCGCGATGCCGACGACCGCGGCGGTCGCGAGATCGCGGCAGCAGCCGTCGCGTCCTCGGCGGTGTGTGGGGGCATCCGTGCCGTCCTCGTCGTCGTGCGCGTGCGCGCGGGTCGACTCGGTTATCGGCCGCCGGGCCGCCGATCTTCGCGATGGGTCAGCCGGCGGATCCCTCCCCCGGCCCCCGGATCAGGGCGTCGCGGCCCTCTGGGCGAGGCCCAGGGCGTACTCGGGCCACCAGGTGCCGGCGGGCGGGCCGCCGTTGCAGGTGCCGTCCGACTCCCCGGGGCGCTTGATCCACAGGAAGGCGTCGGCCCGCGGATCACCGGTCTCGGTGGTCGGCCGCTCGCCGAGCGCCCTGCCCGGTGGGTTGCACCACTGGGGACGCGACAGCGGACCGAGGCCGTTGCGGCTGGTGTCCACGACGAAGTGGGCCCCCGAGGTACGGCGGGAGATCGCGCGGCCGAAGGCGAGCGCGCGTCGCGTGGTCTCGAACCCGGAGACGTTGACCGCGAACCCGCGCGCGCCCGAGACGCCCACGGCGCGCAGCCTCCGGGCCATGACGCCGGCCGGGATCCAGCCCGGGTTGCCGGCGTCGATGTAGACCGCGGTCGCCGGCAGGTGGGACAGGCGGTCGACGGCCTCGGTCAGCAGCGTCATGCGCTCGCGCCGCTGCGCCGCCGACAGGCAGCCGAGGCCCGCGAGACCGTCCGGCTCGAGCACGACGATCGCGGGCGCGGCGCCGATGCCGGTGGCGAGGCCGTCGATCCAGCGACGGTACTGCGCGGCCCCGGCGGCGCCGCCCGAGGAGTGCTGGCCGCAGTCCCGGTTCGGCAGGTTGTAGGCGACGATCACCGGCACGGTGCCGGTGGCCCGGCCCGCCGCCACGCGACGGGCCGCCTCGGCCCGCACGTCGTAGCGCCAGTCGCCCAGCCAGAGGCTCTGCGGCTGCTGCGCGATCGAATCGATCAGCCCGGCGTCGCCGGGGCGCGCCCGCCGCCAGGCGTTGGCCTGGGCCCGGGCAGGACCGCCGGGCTCGACGTAGAGCGGCAGCGCGGCGAGCGGATCGACCTCGCGCGCCTTGGCGCGGCGCGCGCGGCGCAGCGCCCGCTCGCGCACCGCGTTCACGCGCGCGCCCCGGCGCGCGGCGGTCGCCGACTCGTGCGCCGAGGAGCCGTCGCCCAGGGCCCAGGCACCGCCGACGGGGCCGTGGGCGGTGGCCGCCGAGGCCGTGCCCGAGCCGAGCACGGCGGTGCCGGCGGCGGCCAGGAGCAGCATGAGGCGCCGTACGCGGCGCTGGCGGAGGATTGGCACAGATGCGGATGAGGCCACGTGGCGCTGGTATCGGCACGCCGGAGACCCGTGAAGACTATGGAAACCTCACACTCCGTGCCGCGCCGCCGGGTGCCTCCGCGGGCCCCGGACGCTCAGGTCGGCCGCGGGGGGTGCCGACGTCCGGGGTGTGAGACCGACCTCCTGGCGCCGCCGCCTGGCGCTCAGCGCCGCGGGCGCCGTCGTCGCCGCCGTGGTCGCGGGCGTCCTCGCCGTCCCGTTCCTGGTGGCGTCCGACCCGGCGCCGCCCCCGGTGGCGGCCGACTCGCCGAGCCCGGTCGCGGCCCCCGCCCCCGACCCCGAGCGCGATGTCCGCGAGCCGATGCGCATGGCGCTCCCCCCGCAGGAGGGCGTCTACCTCGGCGTCTCCAACTTCGCGCTGGTCACCCGCAACGGCGCGGTCGGCGACTGGGCGCGCGACAACGGCGCGCGGCCGCGGATCGTCAACTGGTTCCAGCAGTGGCTCACCGGCGAGCGCCGCTTCCGCGCCGACTGGGCGCGGCGGGTGTCGCGCGCCGGCGCCATCCCCATGATCACCTGGGAGCCGTGGAGCGCGCCGGCCGGCGAGAGGCACGTGGCCGTCCAGCCCGACGTCGCCCTCGCCCGGATCGCCGAGGGCGACCACGACGCCTTCATCCGGGCCTGGGCGCGGGACGTCGCGGCCTACCGGGGGCCCGTGATGCTGCGCCTGATGCACGAGATGAACGGCAACTGGTACCCGTGGGGCGTCCACACCAACGGCAACACCCCCGCCGACTACGTGCGCGCGTGGCGGCGCATCCACGGGATCTTCGACCGGGCGGGCGCGGACAACGTCAGCTGGATCTGGTCGATCAACAACCTCGAGCGCATCGAGGGCGAGGATCACGCGGTGGGCGCCTACTACCCGGGCGACCGCTACGTCGACTGGGTCTCGACCTCGGGCTTCAACTGGGGCGACGCCCATTCGTGGAGCTCCTGGCGGACGGCCGATGCGCTCTACCGCGACACGTACCGGGTGCTCGCGGACTTCGGCAAGCCGATCATGATCTCGGAGATCGGCACCACGGGCGTCGGCGGCGATCCGCGCGCGTGGATCCGCCAGACCTTCCGGACGCTGCGCGAGGACTACCCGCGCCTGCGCGCGGTGCTCTGGTACGACGACATCGACGGCGGCGGGCTCGACTTCCGCCTCCAGGGACAGACCGCGGGTGCGCTGGCGCAGCCCGGGACGCTCGGCCGGGACTGGCTCCAGGACCCGCGCTTCCGCGTCGTGGGCTGACCTCCGGCCGGACCCTTGGAGCCCGTTCTCAGCCGGGCGACACCGCCGAGCGCTCGAGCAGCTCGACGGCCACCACCCGGCCGCCGGCCCCCTCGGCCCGGCGGATACCGGCCGCCACGGCCGCCGCCGCGTCACGCCCCTCGGCCGAGACCTCCTCGGTCGCGCCGGGCGCGACGGTGATCCGCATCCGCACCTGCACCCCCGCGGCACGGGCCCGGGCCAGGAGCGGCTGCAGGGCGGCCGCGAGCAGTGCGAGCACGGCGAACACACCCAGGATCCGGAAGCCAACCGCGCTCTCCGACTCGGTCCACATGAGGACCGAGAACAGCGCGACCGCGGCGGCCGCGAGGGTCGTCGAGGCGATGAACAGGACGCGCACGACCGGCGGCTCGGGCTCGCGGCGACGGGCGACGAGCGCCGCGGTCAGGGCGCCGGCGACGGCGATCGCGGTCGCGGTGGTCATCGACTTCCCGACCCAAACCGGCGCCTCGTCCTGCCAGACGAGCGCGAGCGCCAGACCCGCGGCGGCGGCGCACGCGCCCACAAGGGCGACCGCCAGGCCACGGGCCCGCCCCTGATCGAGGAGCATCGTCGCCGGCAGCGCGAGGATGCCGTACCCGGCCAGGAGGGCGGTCGAGCCGAGGATCCTCGCCTGCAGCGTCCCGAAGGCGCCGATCAGCAGGATCGCGACGGCGAGCAGCGCGGACGCCGTGAGGAGCGCCGCGACCGCGAGCAGCAGGACGCGGCGGCGGGTGATCGGTTGCGCTCGAGAGCCGGACATCATGCGCCTCCTCTCAGGATCCGATCCTCGCCGATGGGCCCTCCCGGGGCATCGGGACGGCCCCGATGCGCGCTTCGGGCGACTACGGGAGCGCGGCGCTCAGGCGGGATCCTCGTGGACCCGCGTCGCGGGTCCGAGGGCGATCTCCTCCTGGCCGCCCTCGCCGCGGGTCGCCCACAGCGAGGCCAGCACGGCGGTGCCGAGCACGATGACGACCGCGCCGAGGGTGACGTAGATCGGCGGGTGGTAGACGTCGTTCAGCAGCATCTTCAGGCCGACGAGCCCCAGCACCACCGCCAGGCCGTAGTTGAGGTACCGGAACCGGGTCAGCATGCCGACGATCACGAAGTACATCGCCCGGAGGCCCATGACGGCGAAGACGTTGGCGGCGAGGACGATGAACGCCTCGTCGGTGACGGCGAAGATCGCCGGGATCGAGTCGATCGCGAAGACGACGTCCGTGCTGGCGATCACCAGCAGCACGGCCAGCAGCGGCGTGGCGAAGCGACGGCCGCCCTGGCGGACGAACACCTTCGTGCCGTGGTACCCCTCGGTGGACGGCACGAAGCGGTTGACCAGCAGCAGGAGCGTGTTCCTGCTCGGGTCGACGTGGTCGCCGGTGCTGCGCGCCAGCCGGTAGGCGGTGACGATCAGGAACGCGCCGAAGATGTAGATCACCCAGCTCGCGGCGCCGAGCGCCGCGGCGCCGATGGCGATGAAGATGCCGCGGAACACCAGCGCGCCCAGGATCCCGTACATCAGGACGCGCGGCTGCACCTCCTTGGGCACCGCGAAGTACGCGAAGATCACCGCGAAGACGAACAGGTTGTCGATCGAGAGGCTCCACTCGATCAGATAGCCCGACAGGTACTCGCCGGCCGCCGTGCCGCCCTGCGTCGCGCCCATGATCCCCGCGAACGCGAGGCCGAGCGTGATCCAGGCCGCGCTCCAGAGCGCCGCCGTCCTCACCGGCACCTCCTTCGCGCCGCGGCCGAACACCAGGAGGTCGATCGCAGCGAGCACGGGGACGGCGCCGATCAAGGCGAGCCATGCCCAGAGGGGCGGTTCCACGGGTCGTCTCCCACGACGCGGACGGCAGGCGTGCGCCGAAGGTCTCTCCCGCCGCCGTCACGAGGACGGGGCCTGCAGCGCCGGGCCCGCGAGGGCCGTGCTGACGACGATGCCGTTGGGGATACTCCCCTTGCGGTCCGGGGATCCTAGTGGATCAGGCGGCCGGCCCCCGGCGCGCCTCCGCGGCTCAGCGTGTGCGGGCCGGCGCGAGCGTGACCCGCGCGGGCCGCCCGGCACGACCGTCGCGGCCGAGCGCGGTGACGCTGACCACGACCCGCCGGCCGCGGATCCCCGGGACGACGGCCCGCCGGGCTCCGCCGGGGAGCAGCCGGGACACGAGGGGCCCGCCGGGCACGCGCACCACGAGCCGCTGCGCGGCCGCGCCCGGCCCCGGTCGCCAGCTCACGAGGAGGGAGGTCCCGCCCCGGCGCGCGCGCAGAGCGGTGGCCCTCGCGATCCGGGGCGGCGGCGGGGCGGTGTACCGGGCGACGACGACTTCCTGGCGCACGAGCCCGTCCTGCACGAGCTGGGCCACGATCGTCCGCGGACCCCCGGGGCCGGGGCCCGGGGCGAAGCGCAGCCGGCGGGCGCCCGCCGACGCCGCTCCCAGCACCCGCGTCCCGGCCCGGCCGCGCTCGAGGAACGTCACGGCCTGGTCGCCGCCGAAGCGCGCGGTGTAGGCCAGTGTCCGGGCGCGCGCCCGGCCGGTCACGCGGGCGCCGGTGACGCGGGGGGCCGTCCGGGCCCGCGAGACGGCCAGCTCGGCGATCAGGGCGCTGCCGGGGCGGGCGCGCACGGTCCAGCGCCCCGGCGCGGGCGCCGACATCGCGAGGTACTGCGTCGCCGATCCCGTCTCCGGGTAGCTCGCGTCCGGGGTGACGGCCTGGCCGTCCGGCCCGATCAGGTCCACGTCGGGCACCCCGCCCGCGCCCGTGACGCGGAAGGTCGCCCCGTCTCCGGCCGCCAGGTCGGCGCCGGCCTCGCCCACGGGCGGATCACCGAGTGCGGCGGCCCGCTGGTCGGGAACGGTGTACCGCGACGCGTAGCAGTCGAGCAGCCAGATGTCGGGGACGGCGTCGCCCCAGGTCAGGCCCGCGCCCCTCGGCGGCGGAACCGGAGGGAGGGTCGGCAGCAGGGGGCGGATCTCCGGCAGGCAGATCGCGACGCCCCTGGTCGAGATCGCCGCCTCCGAGCCGTCCACGCACACCACGCCGACGCAGACCTGCCCCTTGCCCGACAGTGAGAACTGCCGGCGCGGGCCGTCGATGAAGCCCGTGATGGCGGTCCGGACCGCGAAGGGACCGACGCTCGGCCCGGCCGTGAGGCCGAGCTTCGCGTAGCCGTCGGTGCTGACCAGGATCTCGCCGTCGCCGATGCGCAGGCCCGCCGCCGTGAAGACGCCCCGGCCCGTGATGACGAGCGGGTCGGACATGACGACCGAGATCGCCCCGTCCATCTGGGCCGCCGACACGCCGGCTCCCGTGCCCGCCACCTCGAGCCGGAAGGTGCCGTCGACCCGGGCGGGCCGGGTCACCTTGAGGCCGCCGCCGAGCGAGGTGAGGCTGAGACCCGGGAAGAGCACGATGCCCGGGAAGGGCAGATCGACGCGGAAGGTCGCCGCGCGGAAGCCCTCCGGCGCGCCGAAGCGGATCGATCCGCACACGGTCGGACCGGTCTTGGGAGGCGGAAGCTCGAGCTCGAAGACGCCGGCCCACTCGTCCGGGAGGGCCTGTGTGCCACTGATGGCGGGCGGGCGGAGGCAGTCGCCCTCGGTCGTGCCGCCCGTCGCGCGGTACTGGACGCGCAGCCGGCGCATCATGGCGGGCCCGAGGGGCACGCCGTCGGCCCGGAAGTCGAGCGAATCGACGACGAGCCCGCGGCGGTTGTCGGCGATCAGCTCGGCCGCGCCGCGGATGTCGCCGAACTCCTTGGGCAGCTGGAGGCTCACCGGGATGCGGACGCCGTCGGGCGGGGCGAGGCGGAAGTCGATGTCCCCCTTGAGCGGGAAGCCGAGCAGGACCGGTTTGAACAGCCCCTCGGTGAAGGTGCCGAGCGTCGCCCCCGCCCCCTTGCCCGCCGCCGAGAGGTCGAGCCTCCCGCGGAACAGGGTGATGTCGGGGATGCCCGGCGCGCGCAGCAGCACGGTGACCGTGCCGGTGCTGCGGATGGTCTTCGCGCGCACGTCGATCTGGAGCTGGACGCCCGCGTCGGGGACGATCTCGAGGCCGTTGAGCCGGAGCGTCCCCTCGCTCACCTTGACCCCGCCGGTCCTCGCGTTCAGGAAACAACCGTCCTGGAGCAGGGCCTGGACGCCACGGCCGAGCTGGATCTTCTGACAGGCGACCGCGACATCCGGAGGAGGCGCGCCGCCGCCGGGCTGCCCCCCGAGGCCGGGAGCGCCGGTGGGCAGTGTGCTGCCGAAGCCCGACAGGAGGATCCTCTTGTCGCCGGTGTCGCGTACCACCACGCCGCCGCCGTCATCCGCCGCGTCGGCGGCGAGGAAGCTGCCGACCTCCGTGCTCACGAGCGTCGGCACCCCGCGTACCGGCCCCGTGGCGGGGATCCGCTCGCGACGCCAGATCCCGACCGTGCCACCCTCCTGGCCCTGCCAGACGGCGGATACGGTGCCGTCGGCGTGACCGATCGGCGCGGTGTCGTTGCCGACCTGACCCCGGCTGACCACCCGCGTCGTCCCGCTCGAGAGGTCGCGCAGCTCGAGGTCGCCGCTGCCGCCCGGCTTCTTGTGGAGGACGACGAGCCGGCCGGCCGCCGCGGTGATCTCGGGCTCGAGGCCGGCGAAGCTGACCGGCGGACCCCAGGTGGCGGCATCGCCGACGTCGCCCTGCCCGGTCCACGTGCGGACGAACGAGGTGGTGCCGAGGTCGTGGTAGGCGACCGAGGGGACGCCGTTCGCGACCGCCAGGCGCCCATCGGCGAAGTCGCCCTCGGCCAGGAGCGCCGACGCCGTCTGGAAGCGCCCGCCCGAGACCGCCGTGAGCCGGATCCCGCCGGTCGCCACCCCGGTGACGGCCGCGATCGACGGGTTGTCGGCCGGCCCGAATGCCTTCGCGTCACCCCCGATGGTCCCGATGCCGACGACGCCGGGGCCGACGAAGTTCCGGCCCCCGTCGTCGGACGACCAGAGCCAGAGCGTGTCGTCGTCGTTCGAACGGTCGTCGCCGGGCTTCACGACCGCCTGCGGATAGCGGTGCGAGAGGATCGTCACCTGGTCGTTGACGGCGCTGACCTCGGGGCCGTCGGCATCGTCGGACAGGGCGTCGGCGCCGGGCGGGACGAGGCGCTGGACCACCTCGCAGGCCCGCGTCGCCCGCGGGAGCCTGCAGTAGACGGTCACATCGGGGCCGTCGGCGACCGGCTCGTTCCAGACGATGTGCGCCGTGCCGGCGGCGTCGACGATCACGTCCGGGTTCTCGCCGGCGGTCGAGAGCACCGCGGGGGGCGGCGCCGTGGGGGCCCTGGTCACCACCTTCTTGACGGCCGTGCGCGCGCCGGACGAGGACAGCGTCGGGACGGCGGCCACGGCCTGCCCCGCGACGACGAGCGCCAGGACGGACGCGAGGACGGGGATCGCGAGGCGGGCGGCTCTCATCGGGGCGCGAGCCTATGCCGATCGCGCCCCGCGCCGCAATGACCGTCCGGGGGCGGCCCTCAGCCGTCCCCGTCGGCGTAGGTGAGGGCGATGGCCGCCTCCGGCCCGGCCGCCCGGAACGTGAGGCTCTCCTCCAGGTAGAGGGACACCGAATCCCGGTCGTGGTCGAGGTAGCCGATCGACAGGTCCTGGCCCACCACCAGCTCGAAGTCGCCCCCGCGCTGGCTCACCACCACCGCCCCCTCGACCGCCGGCGCCCAGACGACCGGGCCCTCGAGGATCAGGCGCAGGTGCTCGAGCACCGGGTAGCCGCCGTGCTGGGTCGTCTCGATGACGCCCGTGTAGCAGCGCGGCCCGAGGGCGATCGCATACGGGCCGGTCACCCCGGCCCGCTTGAGGGTCTCGACGGCCCTCGCCACGTGGTTCGGGTAGTGGTCGTAGTCGGTGTTGATCGTGATCGGCGCGTGCGGCGAGGTCTCGACCAGGCCCCGGACGCCCGCCCCGGGGAACCCGCCGAACACCAGACGATCCTCCGCGAGCGCGGCGCGACGGGCCGCGTGGATCACCGGATCCCAGTCGGCGTCGGGCGCCCCGCGCTCGACGGCGGCGATCTCCGCGCGGGAGACCGTGAAGGGGGTGCGCAGCTCCGTGAGGGGCTGCACCAGGCGCACGCGGCTCTCGACGCCCTCGGCCGGGCCCTCGTGGGGGTCGGTGACCCGCCCGAGGCCGAGCGCGCTGTGGTCCCAGCCCTCGGGGCCGGCGAAATCGACCAGCCGGCGGGCGGTGAGGAAGTTGGCCAGGGCGCGGCGCGCCTCGTCCTCGATCTCGGACCAGGCCGCGTCGGTGACGGGGGCCAGCTCGCGCAGGAGATGGTTCATCGCGTCCCCTCCCCGCGCAGGCCGCCGATGCCCAGGCTTCCGTCCGGCGCCGGAGAGCCGCCGCCGTGCGCCTCCTCCTCCTCGACGGCCAGGATCGAGCCCGTCGTGAACAGGTACCGGCGCAGCTGGGCGTCGAGCACCGGGTCCTGGCGGCGCAGCCACTCGAGGCTCATCGCCGCGTGCTCGGTCTCCTCGTCGCGGTTGTGCGCGAGGACCGCCGCCAGCTCGGGGTCGCCGGCGGCCTCGATGCGCTGGGCGTACCAGTCCATCGCCTCCAGCTCCTCCATGAGCGAGACGATCCCGCGATGCCGGTCGAGCGTGCCGGGCGAGAGATCGCCCCGATCCTCATGCAGGCCCATGCTCGAGTCGGCCACCGCGGTTACCCCCTAGTCGTCCTCCGCCGCAGCCTCGTTCAGGCCCTCGGCCAGCTTCACGCGATCCCCGTCGACGACGAGGGTCGCCGACAGCACCTCCCAGTCGCGCGCGATGCGCGCCATCACGAGATCCACGTGCCCCGAACCGGCCGGCCCCGAAACCGGCACGACGAGGTTGGCCTGCGCGGCGCCGGTGCCGGCGGGGACGTCGCCCTCGGGTCCGCCGACCTCGACCGGCGCGCCGACCGCCCCCTCCACGCCCGGGTGACCCTCCACGAAACGCGACGCCGCGCCCGCGGCGTCGCTCCCTCGGCGGCGCCAGCCGCGCACGAGGATGAAGGCCGCCACGGCGATGAAGCCGTAGGCGAAGACGCCCGCCACCACGGCGAGCGTGTCCTGCGAGGCGTCGAGGCCGCGGAACACCGCCGCCACGACGAAGAAGGCGCCGAACATCCATGCCGCGGCGAGCAGCAGGGAGCGCTGGGTGCCGGGACCGAAGCTCACGCCGCCGCCCAGAGCTCGGCGAGGCGCGCGAGCGTCGCGCGGTAGCGCGCGAAGGCCTCCTCGGGGCCGAGGAGCGCCAGGCTCTCGTAGGTGCCGGTCGAGACGAGCCGCCCCGTCACCGCGATCCGCTGCGGCTCGAGGAAGTCGCGGGCCGCCTCGCCCATGACGTGCAGCTGGTCCTGCAGGGCGTCCTTGACCGTCTCGGCCGTGAACTCCGGCAGCGCCTCCAGCCGGCCGAGGCCGCCCCCGATCACCTGGATCGAGTGCTTCACGTCCCGGGTCAGCACCTCCCACGCGGCCGGCTCGATCTCGAGCGGCGTGAAGAGCCAGCCGGCGAGATCGTCGTAGTCGGCGAACGTGCTGATCTTGCGCTTCACCAGCGGGGCGCTGGCGCGCACCCGCTCCTCGGCCCCGGGGCCGCGCGCGTCGATGTAGCCGGTCGAGCGGAGCCACCCGACGAGGGCCTCGACGAACTCGTCGGCGGGCATCAGGCGCAGGTGGCGGCCGTTCATCACCTGCAGCTTCTTCAGGTCGAAGATCGCCGGGCTCTTGGAGACGCGGCCGACGGAGAAGGCCTTCACCAGCTCGTCGACCGTGAAGATGGTCGTCTTGTCGTCGAAGCTCCAGCCGAGCAGCGCCAGCGCGTTGACGACCGCCTGCGGCAGGAAGCCGGCGGCCTCGAGGTCCTCGACCGACGCCGCGCCGTGGCGCTTGCTGAGGCGCTTGCGGTCCTCCCCCAGGATGAGCGGGATGTGCGCGTAGTCGGGCGGAGCGGCTCCGAGGGCCCGCATCACCATCATCTGCTTGGGGGTGTTGGAGATGTGGTCCTCGCCGCGGAGCACGTGGGTGATTCCCATGTCGACGTCATCCACGGCGGCGGCCAGGTTGTAGGTCGGGGTGCCGTCGGAGCGCACGACGATGAAGTCCTCGATCTGCGCGTGGTCGAAGGTCACCGGTCCGCGCACGTAGTCCTGGATGACCGTCTCGCCCGGGACCTCGACCGCGAAGCGCCAGGCCGGCCGGCGCCCCTCCGCCTCGAGGGCGGCGATCTCGGCGGGGTCACGCTCGCGCCGGCCGCGGACCACGGGGGCCCGCTTGTCGGCGCGCGCGGCCGCGCGCTGGGCCTCGAGCTCGTCGTCGGTCTCGTAGGCCGGGTAGATCGCACCGGAGGCCTTCAGCGTGGCGATGGCGGCGTCGTAGACGTCGCCGCGCTCGCTCTGGCGCTCGGGGCCCTCGTCCCAGTCGAGGCCCAGCCAGGTGAGGCAGCGCAGGATCTCCGCCTCGCTCTCGGGCGTCGAGCGCTCGCGGTCGGTGTCCTCCAGCCGCAGCACGAAGACGCCGCCGGTGTGGCGGGCGATCAGCCAGTTGAAGAGCGCCGTGCGCGCCCCGCCCACGTGGAGGCTCCCGGTGGGGCTGGGTGCGAAGCGCACGCGCGCCGGGCCGGTCACCTCGGGTCGGGGGTCTCTCGCCACACGGGTAGATTAGCGACGTGAGATTCGGCGCCCACGTGTCCTCGTCCGGAGGCATCAGCAAGGCCATCGGCCGCGGCGCCGAACTGGGCTGCGAGAGCCTCCAGGTCTTCACGCACAACCCGCGCACCTGGAAGCCGATCAACCACAGCGACGACGAGATCGCGGCCTTCCGCGCGCTGGCCGCCGAGCAGGGGATGTCGCCGCTCGTCAGCCACGGCCTCTACCTGATGAACCTGGGCGCGCCCGACCGCGAGGTGCCCACCGGGCCGCCCGGCAAGCCGGCCGTCGGCACCCGCAACATCCACCGCTCGTCGATCGAGAGCCTGGTGCAGCACCTGGTGATCGGCGACGCGCTCGGCCTCGAGGGCGTCGTCCTGCACGTCGGCTCGTCGAAGGGATCGACCGAGGACGAGGCGATCGCGCGCATCGGCGCCGGCATCGCCGAGGCCCTGGAGACGGCCGGCGGAACGTGCGGGGTACACCTCGAGAACACGGCCGGCGCCGGGGACACGATCGGGCGCACCTTCGCCCAGCTGCGCGCGGTGGCCGATGCCGTCGGGCGCCCGGAGCGGCTCGGCTTCTGCCTCGACACCCAGCACCTGTTCGCCTCGGGCTACCCGGTGCACGAGCCCGGCGGCATCGACCGGGTGCTCGACGAGTTCGACCGGGTGGTCGGCATCGACCGGCTGCGCTGCCTGCACCTCAACGACTCCAAGACGGCCTTCGGCTCCAATCGCGACCGTCACGAGAACATCGGCGACGGCGGGATCGGCGAGGCCGGGATGCGCAGCATCCTCGGCTGCCCCGCGCTGCAGGACCTGCCGGTGATCCTCGAGGTCCCGGGCATCGAGGGCACCGGCCCGGACCTCGAGAACATGGCGCGCGCGCGGCGGCTGCACGAGGAGGGCCTGGCCGCGCGCTGAGGGCCGTGTGCAACATCGATGACGGACGGCTGCCGGACCGGTAAGACGCCGTGCGGTCCCGCCGATCCAGTCGGCATGACCTTGTGGCGCCCACTCGGAGCCTGCGCCGGGCTGTCGATCGGGTCCGTCGTCGCAGTGTCGCTCCTCGCCCCGGCCACGGCGGAGCGGCTCGCGGTGGCGTCGTGGGCCCAGGCGGCGACGGGACTCGGCGCCGCCATGGCCTGCGGCGCGGCGGCCGTGCACACGCGCGGCCGGGCCCGCCAGGTCTGGGCGCTCTTCTCGCTGGCGCTGGCGATCTGGGCGACCACCGACGCGACTCTGGCCTGGCTCGAGGGCGCCGGGCGCGAGGTCCCCGAGGTGAGCCTCCTCGACATCGGGTGGCTCGCGTTCTACGGGCCCGCGGTCCTCGCGACGCTCCTCCTGTACCTCCGGCTGCGCCCCGAGCGGGGCGCGCAGGGCCCCATCGACGGCCTGATCATCACGGTGGCCGTGGCATCCCTGGCGTGGGTCACCGCCCTCCAGGACGCGGCGCCGGCCGCCGACGGCGGGCCCGAGGCGGCGCTCCTGGTCGCCCTCTACCCGACGCTCGACCTGCTCTGCCTGACCGCGCTCGGGTGGATCGTGCTGCGTCACAAGCGCCGCGCGCCCGTCTGGCTCTACTGGGTCGTCGCGGCCTTCTGCCTGCAGTCGACCGCGAGCGTCGCCTACCTGATCTCGATCCTCCCCGGCCCGGACCTCGACGTGCTCGCGACGGCGGCCTTCATGGGCGCCGCCTGGTGCTGGACGACGGCCGGGCTGCTGCGCGTGCGCGCGCCCCAGCGCGCATGGGCCGCCGGCACGCACGACCGTCAGCCCGTCTGGAGCGAGAGCGTCCCCTTCCTCTGCGGCATCGGCGTCGTGGGCCTGGCGGCGCTCCGCCCCGACACCGAGCTGCGGGCCGCGGCCGTCACGGTGGCCGGGCTGATGGCGATCCGCGCGATGGCGGCGCTGCGGGTGGGCCGCGGCCTGCTCACCGAGCGCGACCGCCTGCTGGTCACCGACCCCCTGACCAACGCCTACAACCGGCGTTTCCTCGCCGAGGAGATGGAGCGCGCGCTCTCGCGCGCCTACCGCGGCGCCGAGCCGCTGTCGGTGATCGCCCTCGACCTCGACCGCTTCAAGGAGGTCAACGACCGCCTCGGGCACGACGTCGGCGACCGGCTCCTCCGGGAGACCTCGGCAGCGGTCAGCTCCGGGCTGCGCACCAGCGACGTGTTCTGCCGGCTCGGGGGCGACGAGTTCCTCATCCTCTGCGCGACGACCGACGCCGCCGGCGCGATGGTCGTAGCCGAGCGCGCCCGCGTCCGCGTCCTCGAGGTGGTCGAGAGGCTCGCGCCGGACATGGGCGTGGGCGCGTCGCTCGGCGTCGCGACCTTCCCGCACGACGCGGGCGATGCAGAGACGCTCCTGCGCAACGCCGACACCGCGCTCTACTCCTCGAAGGAGCGCGGGCGCAACGTCGTCTCGCGCTACGCGCCCCTCGATCCGGAGACCGCGCCGCTGCCCGCCTGAACACGGCTTCCGTCCACGGGGCGCGTTGGTACAGTGATCCGGCGGCCGGGACGGCCGCACCCGCGGGCGTAGCTCAATGGTAGAGCAATGGCCTTCCAAGCCATCGACGGGGGTTCGATCCCCCCCGCCCGCTTCAGGGCCCCCGGCCCCGCCGCGTGACCTCCACGGCGTCCCTCGGAGCGTTTCCTCCACACAGGTGGTGCCACGTGATCGTCTGGGGCGTCCAAGGGGACGTCGCCTCAGAGCGGGTGGCGCCAGGTGATCGTCTGTGCGGCCGGAGGGCGCCGTGCGCGGGACGTGCGTCGACGCACTGGCTTGCGCCGGGAATGGCCGTCGAAACACCGAGTGCCCTGCGTCCCCAGGGACGGCCACACGGGACGTTCACGTCCGCTTGTCCCGGACGATGACCATGCGCGGCGCCTGCCTCCGCCCCTCGACCACGTGGTCTGCGCGGCGGTGGACGATCCGAAGGTCCAGGGCGCCCTGTCGGGTCTCCTGGATCGCTGGAGGCGGCGAACGGGGAGCGATGCCTGAGCACCGCTCCCCGAAGCGCCTACTGCTGCGGGCTCAGACCTCGCCCTTGACCAGGACGGCCGAGAGGGAGCCGCCCGCGCCCTCGCTGACCGAGACGACCTTCCAGCCGTCGGCGGCGCGGGCGTTGAGCGCAGCCGGGAGGCTCTCGCCGGAGCCGGTCTCCACCGCGTACTCGGGCGTCGGGGCGTCCGGGTCCTCACCCTGCTCGACGCGCTTCTTGAAGGCGTTGTAGGGGCGGACGACCAGGAAGAACACCACGGCGGCGATGATCAGGAAGGTGATCACCGCGTTGATGAAGAGGCCGTACTGGAAGCGGCTGCCGTTGATCGCGAAGTCGAGCTGGCTGAAGTCCGGCTGTCCACCGATGGCGGCGAGCAGCGGGGTGATGATGTTGGCGACGAAGGCGGCGATGACCGCGCCGAAGGCCGTCGCGATGATGACCGCGACGGCGAGCGCGACGACGTCGCCCTTGAGGACGAACTCCTTGAAATCCTTTGCTGCGTTCTTCATTACGGGCTCCCTGGCTGAGTGGGCACGGCGCGGACCCTAACCCGCGACGGCGCCGCGGCGGCGGCCGGAGCGATTCCGTGATTCAACCCGGGGTCAGTTGATGCGCCGCTCGCGCCCCGCCCACTCCCGCTCCCGCAGCTCGAACTTGCGGATCTTGCCGGTCGAGGTGCGCGGCAGCTCGGCGAGGATCTCGAAGACGTCCGGGCACTTGTAGCCGGCCAGCCGCTCCCGGACGTGCGCGCCGAGGGCCGCCGCGTCGGCATCGCCGCCGGGGCGCAGCACCACGAACGCCTTCGGCCGCTCGCCCCAGCGGTCGTCGGGCACCCCGACGACCGCCACCTCCAGCACCGCCGGGTGGCTCCCGACCGCCTGCTCCACCTCGATGGTCGAGATGTTCTCGCCCCCCGAGATGACGACGTCCTTGGCGCGGTCGCGCAGCTCGATGTAGCCGTCCGGGTGCTGCACTCCGAGGTCGCCCGAGTGGAACACCCCGCCGCGGAACGCGGCCTCGGTGCCCGCGGGGTCGTCGAAGTACCCCTTCATGACGTTGTTGCCGCTCATCACGATCTCCCCCACCGTGGCCCCGTCCCAGGGCACGTCGGCCCCGTCGGGGCCGACCACCCGGATCGGGTCGGCCATCACCATCGCCACCCCCTGCCGCGAGAGCAGCCGGGCGCGGTCGGCCGGCTGCTCACCGTCCCAGGCGGTCTGCCACTGGCACACCGTGTGGGGGCCGTAGGTCTCGGTGAGCCCGTAGACGTGGATGATGCGCGCGCCCAGCGCCTCGGCCTCGGCGAGGGTGGACGGGTTCGGCGGAGCAGCCGCGGTCATCACCGTGAGGCCGCCGTCCAGGGGGTGGGCGCACTCGGAGTTGACCAGTAGCGAGAGCACCATCGGCGCGCCGTTGAGGTGGGTGACGCCCTCCTCGTCGATCAGGCGCCACATCTCCTCCCCCCTCACCGCGCGCATGCACACCTGGCGCCCGCCGGCGGCGACGATCGCCCACGGGTGGCACCAGCCGTTGCAGTGGAACATGGGCAGGGTCCAGAGGTAGACGGTGCGCATGTCGTGCCCCGCGGTGATGTTCTCGCCGAGGGCGTTGAGGTAGGCGCCGCGATGGGTGTACATCACCCCCTTCGGCGATCCGGTGGTGCCCGAGGTGTAGTTGATCGCGATCGTGGCGTCCTCGTCGTCGACCGCCCACGGCAGGGGCTCGTCGGACCCGCGCGCGAGCAGCGCCGCGTGGGTCGTGCCCGGGGGCGCCGGCGTGCCGTCGTCGTCGTCCCAGACCACCTCACCCACGCCGAGCTGCCCGAGCACCGGCGTCACCGATCCCGCGAGCGCGGTGTCGGCCACCAGCATGCGCGCCCCCGAGTGGCGGCAGATGGCGGCGACCTCCGCCGCTGCCAGACGCGTGTTGAGGGCGACGAGCACCGCGCCGGCGAGCGGCACCGCGAAGTGGGCGACAAGCAGGGCCGGCGTGTTCGGGCAGAGGTACGCGACACGGTCACCCGGCGCGATGCCGGAGGCGCGCAGCGCCTGCGCGGTCCGGGTGACCCTCCGCGCCAGCTCGCGATAGGTGATCCGCTCGCCGTCGTGCACCACGGCGGTCGCCTCCGCGAACACCGAGGCCGAGCGCTCGAGCAGGGCCAGCGGGGTGAGCGGGGTGATGTGGACCGGCACGGGGACTCTCTACGGGGCTCCCGGTGCGGGGTCAAGCGCCGGGGCCGTGTGCAGGCGCACCGAGAGGGCCGCGGCGACCAGCGCGATCGCCGCGCACGCGAGCCCGATCGCGCCGTAGCCGGGCCCCTCGAACACCGGGCCCATCAAAGCCGCCCCGAGCATCACGCCGATGTAGGTGGTGGAGCTCATCAGCGCGACGACCGCGCCGCGGCCGGCGGGCATCGCGTTGGTGGCGAGGGTCGCCATGGCGGTGAGGAAACCCGCCTGCTGGGTCCCCATCAGGATCAGCACCACCCCGAGCGCCACCGGCGCGGCGGCGGTGAAGGGCAGCGCGGCGAACAGCGCCGTCAGGCAGAGCAGCGTGAGCGTCACGGCGCGGGCCTTGCCGATGCGGTCGATCACCCAGCCGTTCGTGGACATCACGGCCACGCCGAGGCCGTAGAGCAGGATCAGCCCCGCGGCCGGGCCGCTGCCGACATCGAGCTCGTCGCGCAGGAAGCTGCCCAGGTAGGTGTAGACACCGTAGAACGCCAGCATGTCGAGCAGGTTGACCAGCAGCAGCCACCGCACGGCGGGCACGCCGAGCGCCGCGCGCAGGCCGACGCGCGGCGCGGCCGGCGCGCCCGCGGGCCGGGCGGCCGCCGGCGGCAGGAGACGCACCGCCATGGCCGTCGCGACCACGGCCAGCAGGGCGAGGGCGGCGAGCGCCTCGCGCCAGCCCGCGACCTCGCCGATCAGCCCGCCGAGCGGCACGCCGGCGACCAGCGCGAGCGCCCAGCCCGCGATCACCCAGCCCATCACGCGGGCGCGGCTCTCGTAGGGCACCTCGTCGCCCACCCACGCGTACGCCGCGGGCAGGAACAGCCCCGAGCCCACGCCGCAGAGGGCGCGCCCCACCACCAGGCTCGGCAGGCTCGGGGCGAGCGCGCAGGCCAGCCCGGCGACCGCGAAGATCACCAGCCCGAGGAGGATCGCCGCGCGGCGCGAGGTGCGGTCGGCCACCCACCCCGCCGCGGGCGCGACGATCGCCACCGCGAGCCCGTAGACGCTGACCGACAGGCCGGCCGACCCCACCCCGGTGCCGAAGTCGTCGGCCACGTCCTCCAGCAGCGGAGAGATGACGAGCGCCTCGGAGCCGACCGCGAAGACGCCGAGCAGCAGCGCCAGCGTCGCGGCGGCGAGCGCGCGCCCCGACAGGGCCGGGGGCACGCTCGTGGTGGTCGCGCTCATCCGGTCAGTCTGCCGTGCCCGGCGACCGGCGGCGGCGCGGGTCAGGCCCCGACGCGCTCCGGGGTCAGCTCGGCGATCGACGCCAGCACGTCGTCGGCGAGGGCGAGGGCCTCCGCGGCGGGCGGGTAGAGGGCGTTCGGGATGGCGACCACGCGCATTCCGGCGGCGGAGGCGGCCCGGATGCCCGCGGCCGAGTCCTCGACGGCGACCGCGTCCGCGGGGGCGATGCCGAGCCCCTCGAGCGCCCGCAGATAGACATCCGGAGAGGGCTTGCCGCGGCCGACCTCCTCGGACGACACGGTCACGGCGAAGGAGTCCACGAGCCCGGCCAGGCCGAGCACCGCGTCGATGAGGACGCGGCTGGAGGAGCTGGCGAGACCGAGCGGCAGGCGGCCGGCCATCCCGGTCACGGCCTCGCGGGCACCCTCGATGAGGGGCAGCGCGCTGCGGTAGCGGGCGATCAGGCGCCCGACCACCTCGCGCTCGATCTCGGCGGGCGACATCGGCAGGCCCACCTCGGCGTGCATGTAGCCGGTCCACTCCGGGGTGCTCATGCCCATCATGTCGTGGTGCGCCTGCGGCCCCCAGCGGCCGCCCCGCTCGCGCGCGAGGTCCTCGCGCACCACGTCCCAGACCTCCTCGGAGGAGATCAGGACGCCGTCCATGTCGAAGACGACAGCGCGGGTCATGCGCGCGGCTCCCCGGATAGCCTGCGGGCGTCCCCGCCGACCGGGCGGGCCGCACCGAGCAGGAGGGATCGGATGGAGGCGCGCGTCCTGGAGTCGGTCTTCCCCACCGACACCAACCCACGCGGGAATCTCTTCGGGGGCACGCTGGTCTCCTGGATGGACAAGGCGGCGGGATTCGCGGCGATGCGCCGCGCCCGCTCGGTGGTCGTGACGGCCGCGATCGAGGACATCGCGTTCAGCGTCCCGATCGTGCAGGGCGACCTGGTCGAGGTGCACGCCCGCGTCGTCTCGGTCGGCCGCACCAGCATGCGCGTGCGCGTCGAGGTGAGCAAGGAGGACGCCCTCGCCGGCACCCACCAGCTCTGCACCGTCGGGCACTTCACGATGGTCGCCGTGGGCGACGACCGCCGCCCGGTGCCGGTGCCCCCCGAGGACGACGCGGCCGCGTAGCGCGACGGGGGCTCACCCGGGCAGGTCCCACGTGTGCACCGGGGTGCCCCCCGCGGCGCGGGCGATGTAGGCCTCGGTGAGCGCGGCCAGGGCGGCCTGGCGCCCCCGCCCGGGCTCGAGGGCGGCGAGGGCGCGCCGCTGCCAGACGGCGCCGGTCCGCCCCGACTCGACCCTCTCGGCGATCACCCCGAGCAGGTCGTCGGCCTCGGAGCGCTCGACGCCGAAGCCGATCAGGCCGACGCGCGCCACGGGCAGGAGGCGGCGGATCAGATCGACCGCCCGGGCCGGCCGCGGAGAGGGCGCCTCGGGCGAGGGCCACAGCAGCGCCGCGTCGAGCCCGTCGCGGGCGGCGGCGTAGAAGTTGCCGCGGGCGAACTCGAACGGCATCGACCGGGCCATCCAGTCCATCTGCGGGGCGAGGGCGACCGTCAGGCCGACGACGAACGCGATGTTCGCCGTCATGTCCACGAGGGACGGCCCGCCCGGCAGGGCGCGCATCTCGATGCGCAGGTGAGGATCGTCGCCCGGCGCGAAGACGGCCCGGTTCCACCGCCAGACCGTGCCGTGGTGCATGCGCAGCTCGTGCAGGGCCGGCGTGCCGCCCGCGGCGAGCACCTCGGCCGGATGCTCGTCGCCGAGCACGGGGAGGATCGGGACGTGCAGGGCCACGCTCTCGGCGAAGGGCTCGAGGGGCCCCGCGATCCAGCCGTGGCCGAAGGACGCCCGCGAGGGCAGCCATGCGCCCCCGATCGGCGCGCGGTCGTCGATCGCCTGGCCGAAGAGCGCCACCCGGGTCTCGTGCCAGAGCAGGTGCCCGAGCAGCAGCGGAGAATTGCCGGCGGCCGCCAGCACGGGCGCCACGGCGATCTGCGCCGCGTTGAAGGCGGAGGCGAAGGCGGCGGGCGGCACGCGCAGGTGCACGTGCAGGCCGGTCGCGGCGCCCTCCAGGGTGATGTCGTCCCACTCCATGCGCAGCGGCTCGTCGCCGTCGATGTCGATGTGGAAGGGCTCGCCGCGCAGGCCCAGCAGGCCGTCGCTGAGTGCGCGGAAGCGCGGCGAGTCGCTCATGCCGCCCGGACCGAGGTCGGAGAGGCGGAGCGTGGGCAGGATGCCGACGGCCACCGGCCGCGCCCCCGCCGACGCGGCGGCGCGCGCCACACCGGCCAGCCCGGCGGCGAGGTCGTCGGCGAGCGCCCCCATCGGGCGGCCCTCCAGCGGGACCGGGGCGGAGTTGATCTCGAGGTTGAACCGGTCGAGCTCGAGGTCGACGTCCCGGTCGCCCGCGGCGGCCCGGACGTCGGCGTTCACCGGCGCGGGCTGCGCGGCGGCGTCCACCAGGCCGATCTCGAGCTCGGCGCCGATCGACGGCGGCCCCTCCCCGAAGCCCGGGCGCACGAGGATCCGGCCGAGCGTCGCGAGGCCCTCGCGGCAGCGCTCGGCGAAGCGGTGGTGGTCGCCCGGCGGGAAGCGCTCGCTGTCGATCTCCTCGCCCACGCACACATCCTGCCCGTCTCGCGCGCGGACGAGGCGCCCCCGCCACGACGAGGAGCCCGTTTCGGCGCAATACTCCGTCGGATGCTCCAGCCCGTGGTCATGGTGGTGGAGGACGACGCCGCCCTGCGGTCGGTCCTCCTGCGCGGCCTCGAGGAGGAGGGCTTCCGCTGCGAGGCCGTCGCCACCGGGGCGCAGGTGCTGGCGCGCGTCGCCGAGGTGGCACCCCAGGCACTGGTCGTGGACGTCGGTCTCCCCGACTGCGACGGCCGCGACGTCTGCCAGGCGCTGCGCGCGCGCGGCGACGAGACGCCCGTCCTCTTCCTGACCGCCCGAGACGCCCTGGTCGACCGGCTCTCGGGCTTCGACGCCGGAGGCGACGACTACCTCACCAAGCCCTTCGCGCTGGACGAACTGGTGGCGCGGCTGCGCGCGCTGATCCGGCGCGCGGGGTCGCCGGTGGCCTCGCGGGTCGGTGGCCTGGAGCTCGATCCGGCGACGCACGCCCTGCGGTGCGGCGACGCGCAGGAACGGCTGACGCCGACCGAGTTCCGGATCATCGCGGCGCTCTTCGCCCGCCCCGGAGAAGCGGTCCGGCGGCGCGAACTGGTGCGGGCGGGCTGGCCGCACGGCGCCATCGTCAACGACAACACCCTCGACGCGTACATCGCGCGCCTGCGCCGCAAGCTGCGCGGGCTCCCGGGGGCTCCGACGCTCGAGACGGTGCACGGCGTCGGGTACGCGATCCGGTGAGGCTCGGCCGGCCGCGCGCCCTGCGGGCGCGCCTGCTCCTGGCGGTCGTCGCGGGCGTCGGGGTGACGCTGGTGCTGCTGGTCGCCGTCTTCAACATCGCCCTGGCGATCACGCTCGCCAACGATGCGGATGAGATCGCGCGGGCGCGGGCCGAGGCCGAGCTGGCGACCCTCACCGTCGTCGGCGAGGCGGTGGTGGCCGATCCCGACCGGGTGGTCGCCAGCGTCGACGCGCCCACCTGGGTGTTCGCGGGCGGCCGCGCCCTGGCGGCGCCGCCACCCGACCCGGAGATCGACGCGGCCGCGCGCGCGCTCGCAGGGGGCCCGCGGCGATCGGTGGACGTGGGCGGCGAGGTCCACCTCCACGCGCTGCCGATCGCACCCGACGGGCTCCGCGTCGGCACCGTCGTCGCGGGCATCTCGCTGGCGCCGTACAACCGCGCCCGGGCGATCGCCCTCGTCGCCTCCTCGGCCCTCGCCCTGATCGTGCTGAGCGGCGTCGCGCTCGCGTCGGCGGTGATGCTGCGGGCCGCGCTGCGCCCGGTGGCCCGGATGACCGCCGACGCGGCCGCGTGGAGCGCGGGCGACATCGACGGCCGCTTCGGCGCGGGGCCTCCGCACGACGAGATCACCCGCCTCGCGGCCACGCTCGACGGGCTGCTCGACCGCCTGGCGGCGGGCATGCGCCGCGAGCGCCGGCTCACGGCCGAGGTGTCCCACGAGCTGCGCACCCCGCTCGCGCAGATCGTGGCGGAGGTCGATCTGGCGACGCGCCGCGACCGCGCCCCCGAGGAGTACCGCGAGGCGCTCCAGCGCATCGGCGAGGGCGCGGCGCGCATCGAGCGGACCGTCGAGACGCTGCTGGCGACCGCCCGCCAGGAGGTGCTGCTGCCGCGTGGCGCCGGCGACGCGGGCGAGGCGGCCGCCCGGGTCGTCACGGCCTGCGAGCCCCTCGGCGCGCTCCACGGCGTGCGCCTCGAGATGGCGGCCCCGGACGGCCCGGCGCGCGCGGGCGTGGAGGACCAGGTGATCGAGCGCATCCTCCAACCGATCGTCGAGAACGCCTGCCGCTTCGCCGCGGCGCGGGTGCGGGTGCGGGTCAGCTCCGACGAGCGGGGCATCGCCCTGGAGGTCGACGACGACGGACCGGGGGTGGCGGCCGCCGACCGGGAGGCCATCTTCGAGCCGGGCACGCGCCGCGCGCCCCCGGGCGGAGCGGCGGGAGGCGCGGGCCTCGGCCTCTCGCTCTCGCGCCGGCTCGCGCGCGCGGCGGGCGGGGACGTCGAGATCCTGGCGTCGGCCGGCGGCGGACGCTTCGTGGTGCGGCTGCCCGTCGCCTGAGCCTCCGCCCGTGGGCTATCGTGGCCCTCGCGCGCGCCCGCGCGCCCCCGATCCGAGCGGAGCGTGAGCACATGTGCATGACGTGCGTCGGGGCGGTCGGCACCGCCCTCCAGGCCGCCACCCTGATCGGCGGCCCCATCGCCTACGGCGGCTACCGCCGGGTCCGCGCGCGGCTCGGCCTGCCCGACACCTCGGTGGCGGCACGCGAGGCTCAGCTGCCCGGCAGCACCGCCCCCGCCCCCACCAGGCGCCCGATCGCATCGACGAGGACGGCCGAGAACTGGGTGCCCGCGCAGCGCCGGCACTCGGCGAGCGCGTCGGCCACGGTCAGCGGCGCATGGTAGGCGCGCTCTGAGGTCATGACGTCCTAGTGCGCGAGCACGCGGGCACCGTCGGGTAACTGCATCCCGGGCGCGGCCGCGCGCCTCAGAGGGCCCCGGTGAGCCTCGCCCGCTCGATCACCGACTCGGCCATCCGCCGGGTGGCCTCGTCGATCATCTCGCCGTCGAGCGCCGCGGCACCTGCGCCCGTGCGGGCCGCGGCCGCGTGCGCCTCGAGCACGCGGCGGGCGTGCTCCAGCTCGGCCGGATCCACGCCGTAGGCGGCGTTCAGGGGCGCGATCTGCGAGGGGTGGATGCTCCACTTCCCGTCGAATCCCAGCGCGCGGGTGCGCGAAGCGGCCTCCGCGAGCCCGTCGAGGTCGGCGATCACGGCGTAGGGACCGTCGATCGCCTGCAGGCCGGCGGCGCGCGCGGCGACGAGGATCCGGCCGAGCACGTGGTGCCAGCCGTCGCCCGGATAGCCGGGGACCGGCGCGCCGATGGCGGTGTGCGGCATGCCGAGCGACGCGGCGAGGTCGCCCGGGCCGAAGACGAGGGCCTCCATACGCTCCGGGCAGGCCGCGGCGATCTCCTCCACCCGGCCCAGGCCCCGGGCGGTCTCGATCTGCGCCTCCAGCGCGATGCCCCGGCGGGGCAGCCCGGCCTCCTCCTCCAGCGCGGACAGCAGATGGTCGGCGAAGGTGACGTGGCTCGGATCGTCGACCTTGGGCAGCACGATCACGTCGGGGGCGGCGAGGGCGACGGCCGCCAGGTCGCGGTGGCAGTGCGGGCCGTCCACCGCGTTGACCCGGACCGCGGTGGTGGGAGCGCGCAACCCCCGGCGCAGGGACGCGGCCACCGCCTCGCGGACCCCGTCGCCCTTCGCGCCCGGCGCGACCGAGTCCTCGAGGTCGAGGATCACCTCGTCCGCCTCGAGGCCGGCGGCCTTCTCCAGCATCCGGGCGCTCGACCCGGGCACGACATGGCAGCTGCGCCGCGCGCGCGGGGGGCGGGGCACCCGCTAGCGCCGGCGGAGCATGCCGAAGATCCCGCGGACCACCTCGCGCGTGACCTTGGAGCCGAGGACGTCCTGCACCTGCTCGGCCAGGGTCTCGGGGGGCGTGGGCGCGCGGCGGCGCGGAGCGGGCTCGGCGCGCGGCCGCGAGCGCACCTCCTCGGCCCTGGCCTCATCGCCGGCGATGCGCGCCTCGAGCAGCTCGGCGGCGCTCTCACGGTCGAGGCGATCGGCGTAGCGGGGGCGAAGGGGCGAGGCGGCGATCACGGCGGCCCGCTCCTCGGGCGTGAGCGGCGTCATGCGCGAGCGCGGCGGGTAGAGGCGCGTGGCGGCGACGGGGGTCGGCACGCCGCGGGGGTCGAGCACCGTCACGGCGGCCTCGCCGACGCCGAGCGACTGGAGCGTCTCGGTGAGCTCGTAGTGCCCGGTGACGGGGAAGGTCTCGACGGCCGACTTCAGGGCCCGGGCGTCCTTGGGCGTGAAGGCCCTCACGGCGTGCTGCACCCGGTGGCCGAGCTGCGCGAGCACCTCGTCGGGCACGTCGGTGGGAAGCTGCGTGACGAAGAAGACGCCGACGCCCTTCGAGCGGATCAGCCGCACCGTCTGCGCCACCGAGTCGAGGAAGGCATCCGAGGCCCCGTCGAAGAGCAGGTGGGCCTCGTCGAAGAAGAAGACCAGCGACGGCTTCTCGGGGTCCCCGATCTCGGGCAGGCGCTCGAAGAGCTCGGCCAGCACCCACATCAGGAAGGTCGAGAAGAGCGCCGGCTGGCGCGCCACGTCGACGAGGTCGAGCACGGAGACGATCCCGCGGCCGTCGGGCGCGGTGCGCAGCAGGTCGGCCACGTCGAAGGCCGGCTCGCCGAAGAAGACGTCGCCCCCCTCGGCCTCCAGCTGGGAGACCTTGCGCAGCAGCACCCCCGCGGTCGACGACGAGATGCCGCCCAGGCTCTTGAGCTCGGCCTTGCCGATGCCGGTCAGGTAGGCGAGGGCGGCCCTCAGGTCCTCGAGGTCGATCAGGGCGAGGCCCTTCTCGTCGCAGTAGCGGTAGATCAGGCTGAGGCTCGACTCCTGGGTCTCGTTGAGGCCGAGGACCTTCGACAGGAGCGTTGGCCCGAACTCGCTGACCGTGGCGCGGATGGACACGCCGTCGGCCCCGGTCAGCGACAGCAGCTCCACCGGACAGGAGGCCGCCGACCAGGTGTCGGCGAGCTCGCTCGCCCGCGCCGTGAGGCGGTCGTCGGGCGACCCGGCCGCCCCGACGCCCGCGAGGTCGCCCTTCATGTCGGCGGCGAAGACCGCGCAGCCGGCGGCCGAGATCTGCTCGGCGATCAACTGCAGGGTGCGCGTCTTGCCGGTGCCGGTCGCTCCGGCGATCAGCCCGTGACGGTTGAGGAACCGCAGGGGGATGCCGATCTCGACCGCGGTGTCCGGCGCGGCGGGGTCGACGAAGGGGCGCCCGAGGCGCACGGTGGGCTCCGTGAAGGAGTATCCGGCGGCCATGTCGTCGTGGAATGCGCTCATGTGACGAGCACCAGCTTACGGCCGCCGGTGCCCGCCGTCTGGCGCGCCCACGCCTCCGGCGCCCCGGCGAGGGGGACGGCCTCGGCATCGATCGCCACCTCGCCGAGCGACGCCACCTCGGCGAGCTCGGCATAGGCCCGGCGCAGCGCGGCGGGATCCTCGACGAGCACCGACAGGCCGAGGATGTCGAGCCGCCGGCCGCGCAGCGGGCCCGCCACCATCGCCATCGCGGGGCTCTCCGCGTTGCCCAGCTGCACCAGTCGCCCGCCGTGACGCAGCACGCCGATCGCGGTCGCGGCCGAGTCGCCCCAGAGGGCGTCGATCACCAGATCGGCCCCCTCGCCGCAGGCCGCGTGGAGCGCCTCGGGCAGGCCGTCGCCCGTGGCGAGGGCGACGTCCGCGCCGCAGCCGAGGGCCCGCTCCCGGCCCGCCGCGCTGCGCGCGACCGCCACCACCCGGCCGGCGCCCCCGAGGCGGGCCGCCTGGACGGCCACCTGGCCGACGACGCCGCTCGCGCCGACCACGACGACGGTCTCGCCGGGCGCGAGCCGCCCACGCGCGCGCACGCCCATCCAGCCGGCCAGCCCGGCGACGCCCAGGCCGCCGGCCGTCACGTCGCCGAGGCCGTCCGGCACCGGCACGAGCGACCCCTCCGGGACGGCGGCGACCTCCGCGAAGCCCCCCGTCATGGGAAGGCACCAGACGCGGGTCCCCGCCGGGAGCGTCTCCGAGGCGACCACCTCGCCCATGCACTCGGCGCCGGCGGTGAAGGGCGGCTCGGGAAGGGGCAGGTAGAAGCGACCCGACGCGATGGCCAGGTCCACCGGGTTGAGCCCCGCGGCGCGCACCCGCACCAGGGCCCGGCCCGGCGCGGACACGGGGTCGGGAACATCGGCCACCACGGGGACCGCACCCCACTCCCGGAGAACGACGGCTCTCATGTGCCGGACGCTACAGACCGGACCGTCGCCCCAGCGGGGCGCGATCGTTGGCCCGGGGGCCAAAGAGGGGACCCGGATCGGCGCTCACACTCGACCGATGACATGGAACCCACCTGAGCGTCACGAGCGGCACGACGTCTGGATCCCCTGCGGCACCTGCTGGGGCCAGCGCACCGTGTTCACGACGTCGGCCGAGCACGGCGGGCTGACGCCCGGCGCGTGCCCGGGCTGCCTGGGGGTCGGAGAGCGGCTCACCGGCGGCGACCACGTCCCCGCGACGACCCCCTAGACCAGCGACGCATCCCGGCCGCGGCGGCGATGCCCTATCCGGCGAGGCCCAGGAGCCACCCCAGGGTCAGCACGCCGACGCCGAGGACGGCGATGACCAGCGGGTGCAGCGGGGGCAGTAGACGCTCCATGGGTGCTCCTCGATCGGCGGGCCGGTGGGGATCCCTTCGCCGCGCAGGCCCCGCCTCCCTTCCGGTGCGCCGCGCCGCCGCCCGGCCGCCGACGCCCTTTACCCGGGCGCGGATCAGGGACAGGATGCGGGCGTGGAGATCGAGCCCATCGACCTGACCGAGGGACGGGCGCGCTGAGCCGGGTGCTGGTCACCGGCGCGACCGGCGCGCTCGGCGGCGCGATCGCCCGCGAGCTCTCCTCGCGGGGCGCCCGCCTCGCCCTGCACGGCCGCGACGCCGGCCGGCTGGACGCCATCGCGGAGGAGCTCGGGGCCGAGGCCGCCATCGCCGCCGATCTCGCGGCCTCCGGCGAGCCGGAGCGCGTGGTCGCCGCGGCGGCCGATGCGCTCGGCGGCCTCGACGCCGCCGTCTGCGCCGTCGGCGTCGTCGCCTTCGGCCCCGCTCAGGCGCTCGACGACGCCACGCTGGCCACTCTGATGGAGGTCAACCTCCACGTCCCCGCGCGCCTCACGCGGGCCCTCGCGGGTCGGATGGAGCGCGGCTCCGTGATCGTCAACATCTCGGCGATCGTGGCCGAGATGCCCACCGCCGGGATGGCCGCCTACTCGGCCTCGAAGGCCGCCCTGACCGCCTTCGACCGCGCGGCGGGCCGCGAGCTGCGCCGCGAGGGGATCCGCGTGGTCGACGTGCGCCCGCCCCACCTCGACACGGGCCTCGAGGGCCGGCCGATCTCCGGCGAGGCACCCCGCCTCCCCCAGGGCCAGGATCCCGTGGGCTGGGCCCGGCGGATCGCCGACGCCGTGGACGACCCCGCCTGCACCGAGGTCGGCTCCGGGGCGTGATCAAGTACATCGGCTCCAAGCGCGCGGTCGTCCCGCTGCTGGAGGGGCTCGCGCGGCGCCTGCCGATCGCCTCGGTGTGCGACATGTTCGCCGGCACGACCCGCGTCGGGCAGGCCTTCCGGCGCGCCGGGTGCCGTGTCGTCTCGAACGACCTGGCCAGCTACTCGGAGGCCTTCGGCCACGCGTACATCGCGGCGGGCGGCGCGCTCGACCGGGGCCGCCTCCGGCGGACCCTCGCGCGGCTGCAGGCGCTGCCCGGCGCACCGGGTTACGTCACCGAGACCTTCTGCGAGCAGGCGCGCTTCTTCTCCCCGGCCAACGGCGCCCGCATCGACGCCATCCGCGGGGCGATCGACGAGATGGACGCCGACCCGGTGATGCGCGGGTGCCTGATGACCAGCCTGATCGAGGCGGCCGACCGCGTCGACTCGACCTGCGGGCTGCAGATGGCGTACCTCAAGCAGCCGGCCCCGCGGAGCCTGCGCCCGCTCGAGCTGCGCGAGCCGGACCCCGTCGAGGGACCGCCCGGCATCGTGACGCGCGCGGCGGCGAACGACCTCGCACGCGCGCTCGACGGCGTGGACTGCGCGTACCTCGACCCGCCCTACAACCAGCACTCCTACTTCTCCAACTACCACGCCTGGGAGACCATCACCCGCGGCGACCGGCCCGAGTCGTACGGCGTCGCCCGCAAGCGCGTCGACTGCCGCACCACGCGCAGCCCCTTCAACAGCGCCCGCGACTCGTGGGAGGCGCTGGCCGACCTGATCGGGGCGCTGCGCACGCCGTGGGTGATCCTGTCGATCAACGACGAGGGGTTCCACGAGCCGGCCGCCGTGGCCGAGCTGCTGGGCGGGCGGGGGCACGTCGCGGCGCTGGCGATGGACGTGCCCCGGTACGTCGGCGCGCGGATCGGCATCCACAACCCCGCCGGGCAGCGCGTCGGCGCGGTGTCGCACGTCCGCGCCACCGAGTGGCTCATCGTGTGCGGCCCGGACCGGGACGCCGTGGAGTCGGCCTTCGACGACACCGTCGTCGTCGCCGGGGTCACGCCGGCGGCGTGAGCACCTCGTCGGGGGCGCCCGGGCGCATCAGCCGGGCGCCGCGGCCCTCGGTCTCGATGATCAGCCGGGGAGCGGCGCCGTCCTCCAGGTGGACCGCCGCCCCGTCGTCCACGGCGAGGGTCGCCGGCATGCGGCCGGCGTCGATCAGGGAGCGCAGGGCGACCAGCCGCCCCGGATCGCTGTCGGCGTGCGGGCAGAAGCCCCCGGCAAGGAGGCCGAGGCCGGCGACCGGGGAGAATCCCGGTCCGAGCGAGTTGGTGAGGCCGGCCTCGAACCAGCAGATCGCGCCGGCGCTGACCCCCGACAGGACCACGCCGCGCTCCCAGGCCGCGCGCAGCATCGGCCCGAGGCCGTGGACCTCCCAGATCGCGATCAGGTTCGCGCTGCTGCCGCCGCCGACGTAGATCACGTCCTGAGCGAGCAGGTGCTCGGCGAGGGACCGGGGGTGCGAGCGGAACAGCGGCAGGTGGCTCGCCTCGCAACGGTCCGGCGTGAACGTCTCGTAGAAGCGCGCGACCAGCCAGTCGGAGTCGCCGCTCGCCGTGGGGAGCAGGCAGACCCGCGGCCGCTGCGCCGTCGTGAGGCCCAGGATGTGGCGCTCGAGGGGTCCGATGCCCGGCTGGGACGACCACCCTCCCCCGCCGCACGCCACGATGTGTCTGCTCATCCGGCCGGAGGTTACCGAGGTTCAAACTGTGCCCCGGGCCAGCAGTGGCGCACCGATGTCTGTGCGCCCGTCGGTGCATCGCCCGCGGCCGGGCGTCGAATATCGTCGCCATGGCCCGCTCGCACCCATCACGAGCGCACGTCGCCCGGCGCGGGCGGCCCCGCCAGATCGTCGCCCTCGGCGGCGGCGGGTTCAGCGAGGAGCCGGGGAACACGGCGCTCGACGACTACGTGCTGGACGCCTCGGGCAGCCCCCGCCCCCGCGTCTGCTTCCTGCCCACGGCGGGCGGCGACAACTCGAGCTACGTCGTCAAGTTCTACGCGGCGTTCGGGGGCGGGCACTGCGCGCCCAGCCACCTGGCCCTCTTCAACCGCACCATCGACGACGTGCGCGCCGTGCTGCTGTCGCAGGACGTGATCTACGTGGGCGGCGGCAACACGGTGAACCTCCTCGCCGTGTGGCGGGCCCACGGCATCGACGCGATCCTGCGCGAGGCATGGGAGGCCGGCGTCGTGCTGGCGGGCCTCTGCGCCGGGTCGATGTGCTGGTTCGAGAGCGGGGTCACGGCGTCGTTCGGGACCCGCATGGCCCCCTTCTCCGGCGGGCTCGGGCTGCTGCCGGGCAGCAACTGCCCCCACTACGCGCAGCGCCGGGAGGCCTACATGGACGCGCTCCGCGGCGGAATGGCCCCGGGGGTCTCCGCCGAGGACGGCGTCGCCCTCCACTACGTCGACCGGCGCCTGGCGGCGGTCGTGGCCTCGCGGGAGGGCCCGCGCGCCTACCGGGTCGGCCTCGCGGGCGACCGGGTGGTGGAGGCGCCGCTGCGCCCGGTGGTGCTCGACCGGCCCGACGCGGTCAGAGCCGCGCGGGCCGCCGCGCAAAGCGATCCCATCGGTGTACGCCCCGCGCTCGCCGCCGCGCACTAGGCACGACGGCGAGCCGGGTCGGCACCGATCCCTGGCGGACCTACTTCAGGCGGAAGGTGATCCGACCCCGGTTGAGGTCGTAGGGCGAGAGCTCCACCTTGACCCGGTCGCCCGGGTTGATCCGGATCCGGAACCGCCGCAGCTTGCCGGCCATGTGCGCCAGCACCTCGTGTTCGTTGTCCAGGATCACGCGGAACATGGTGTTCGGGAGGGCCTCCGTGACCTCACCCTCCACCTCGATCGCCTCTTCCTTCTGCTTTGTCGCCAATACGGAATCCCCTGGTCTGGCCGAATGGGTGATGGAAAGCGGGCCTTAGCGCCACTTTCCCCCATCCAGGCTTGCGCTTTCAAGAGCGCAATGGACGTGCCGTCACGGGAGAGAGCCCATGACGACACACCGAACTGTAGCGCCACGATCGGCGCGCGGCCG
>LNFM01002216.1_pt1 | contig 54857 bp, 55 predicted proteins | sample 596031 | NCBI WGS metagenome assembly LNFM01 (sample SAMN04254537, study PRJNA301005) | activated carbon metagenome | isolation source: dual media filters at the Ann Arbor, Michigan drinking water treatment plant | place: USA: Ann Arbor
TGTACAAATTGGCGTTCACCGGGTTCAAGACCGGCGATGGCCTGCCGGGCTTGGTCGGCCACCTGGCCCATGAGTGGGTCATTCTTTCCAATCTACTGTGCCTGTTGCTAGGCTTTGCATTGCTGTCCAAGCATTTCGAGGACAGCCATGTTCCCGCAGTGCTGCCAAAGTACTTGCCGGGACAAGCAAAGGGTGCGTTCACGCTGCTCGCGATGGTGTTCGTGCTGTCCTCGTTTCTCGACAACATCGCCGCGGCGATGATTGGGGGCGCCATGGCACACACCGTCTTTCGCGGCAAGGTCCACATTGGGTACCTCGCCGCGATTGTCGCCGCCTCCAATGCGGGCGGTTCGGGCAGCGTGGTGGGCGACACAACGACCACGATGATGTGGATCGACGGTGTGAGCCCGGCCGACGTGCTCCACGCGTATGTCGCTGCGGTGGTCGCACTGGTCGTGCTCGGTATCCCGGCCGCGTTGCAGCAGAACAAGTATTCGCCCTTGATGGCCTATAAGCCCGGTGGCGCGTATGTGGACTGGGGCCGCGTCGGTATTGTGGGGTTCATTTTGGTGGCGGCGATTTCCACCAACGTGTACATCAATCTGGTACACCCCGAGATTGCTGATCATTTCCCCTTCATCGGCGTAGCCGTGGCACTGGCGATCCTGGTCTCAGCGCCGTTACGCAAACCGGATTGGAGTCTGTTACCCGGCGCGACCAAAGGGACGATTTTTCTGCTCGCACTGGTCACCTGCGCCTCGATGATGCCCGTGGAAAAATTGCCGGCCGCCTCCTGGCAATCGGCCATGGGGCTCGGTTTCATCTCCGCGGTATTCGACAACATCCCGCTCACCGCGCTTGCGCTGAAACAAGGCGGCTATGACTGGGGCATGCTCGCCTACACGGTGGGGTTCGGTGGCTCGATGATCTGGTTCGGCTCGTCAGCCGGCGTGGCCTTGTCCAACATGTATCCGGATGCGAAGAATGTCGGTCGCTGGGTGTATCACGGCTGGCATGTCGTGGTCGCGTATGTCATCAGCTTCCTTGTGCTGCTCGCAGTCATGGGCTGGCATCCCAGTCCCAAACGCGGCGATCCGCCGGTCACAACGTCTTCTGTTGCACCACCATCCGAGGCCCCGGCGCGCTAGCAGGATGCTGAAAAAGTCCGCCAGCGGCGTCTCGCATCGCTCAGAGGCTCAACGTACCGAAGCGTACGCCTCGCCTCCTCGCTCGCTGCGGCCTTGCTGGACGGCCATTTTGAGCATTCTGGATGACACGTTGGTATCGTCTCAACTTTCGATGCCTATGATGACCACAGGGGTTAAAGCGAGTTTTCCCTCAACTTGCTAGAACCTCTCATCCTTCGTTCTCGAAGGGAAATGCAATGGAGCCGAAGCAGTGGCTGACGCTCATCTTGTTCGGCCTTACGATTCTCGCAGTCACCACGAACATCATCGACAACACATTCTCTCCCCTGGTCGGTGTCGCGCTGATCGAGAATTCTAGCCTAATAAATTGTTCCGGATCGAGATCGATCAGCTCGGCGGCTACCGAATTGGCATGGACCAGATAGGGTGGAGACCCGAACGACGTGGGATTCAGTTTTGTATAAAACGCCTGGGGAAGACGCGCATAGGTATTGTCAAACGAGAGGGTTTCGAGCGTACGCCGCGCCATGGCTTTCTGTATCATGAGCGTCTCGCTTTTTGCTATCGGTGGGCCAGCCTTGATCGCTCGCTCAACGATCCCAATATGTCTCATAATAGCTCCGAGCGTGGCTTTCCCTTCGGTCATGACTTCTCGACGATGTCGCTGTCGGCTCGGTATACTACGTTGTCTCGATAGGACCCCTTTCCCAGACAGAGGCCGCGCGTGAAGAACCGCACGACACATTCTTCTCATGCCAAGAATCCGGCACAAGCCAAGCCTGAAGTCGCCGCGGCAGAGGTGTTGGCCTGGGTGAGCGATTGTCTGGAAGGCGGACTCTGTCTCATCGCCAAAGGACTCCTGATTTTTGAAAACGCGCACTTCGGCGAACTGGTCGAAGCTGCTGCCATGCCGCGTGACCGACCCACCCGGGATGAGACGGGTATACGTGCTCACCTGTTTGCCGATTCGATGGTCTGGAATAAGGAAACCTTGGGATCTAGGGGCAGTCAAACCTATCGGCTCGCTGACCGCGAAGGCCAAACGCTTATTTATGAGTGTCGCTACAGCGTCGTCCCGTACCATGGGGAGACCGGAGTGCTCTTGGTTCTCCGAAACGTGACAGAACATACGGCACTGGTACAGGAAGCGTCACAAATCGCTCGATTTCAATCGGTGCTGGCCCGGATCGGCACCTTGGCCGTCAGTGATGCCCCGGCGCAGGAACTGATGAGCGAAGCCGTGAAGCATACCGCTGAGGCCCTCGAACTCGAGCTGTGCAAGATTCTTGTTCCGCGAGAATCAGACGATCACTTGGCTGTGGTGGCAGGAATCGGTCTTGAATCGGAGTTGATCGGCAAGCTGACGATCGAAGGAGGGACACATTCCCAGGCCGGATACGCCATCCGGGAACGGCTGCCAGTTGTTGTGAGGGATTTGCGAAAGGAAACACGGTTCACGCCCTCAAAGCTTCTGACCGAGCATGGCGGCATCGCGGGCATGTGTGTGCCGATGCTGGTTGAGGACCGGGTGTACGGAGCCATGACGGCCCATTCCAAGACGGTTCGTGACTTCACAGTCAAGGAACTCGAGTTTCTCTGTACGGTTGCCAATAGCGTGGCAACGGTCCTGGAACGACGTCGCCGTGCCGATACTCAGCGGGATCTCTACCATCGACTGTTCATGTCCGCGCAGGATGGAATCATGCTGACCGACACCAAAGGCTACATTCTGGAGTGGAACCCGGCAATCGAGCGTATGACGGGTTGGACACGTGACGAGGCACTCGGCCAGCGGCCATCACTCTTGAAGTCAGGCAAGCATCCACCGGAGTTCTATGAACGACTCTGGCAAGCGATCCACTCTGGACTGGCATTCGTGGATCGTTTCGTCAATCGCCGGAAGGACGGATCGGAGTTCCTGGTCTGGGAAAGCGTGAGCCCCGTCAAAGACCGTGACGGGACCACGCAATTCTATTTGGCGATTTTGACGGATCTCAGCGAGCGAGAGCAGATGCTGGAAGCCCTGCGCCATGCTGAACAGGTGAAATTGATCGGACAACTGGCCGGCGGCATCTTGCATGAAGTGCGCAATCCGTTAATCGGGCTCGGAAGTCTGGCGACGCATCTCGCAGAACAGGACCAATTGCCCCGGGCCGCCAGAGACCGCTGCGCGCTCATCGCGCGCGAAGCAGCCCGTATTGACGACCTGCTGGAATCCCATTTAGGCCAACTGCGGCCACGCCCATTTGATCTCCAGCCCTGCGATCTCCCATCCCTAATCGACGACATGCTGACACTGCTACAGCCCAATCTCAGCAAGCAGCGGATTCTTGTAAAAAGGATTATTCCGGAGGTTCCTGTGGTGGATGCCTCCCGTGCCCACCTGCAACAAGCCTTTCTGAATATCTCAATGAATGCGATCGACGCCATGGCGAACGGAGGAGAATTGACGATCCGAATCGCCTTGATAGCAAAACAAGGTCCGGGGATTTCGGTGACGTTCTCCGATACGGGCAAAGGCATCGAGCCCGAGGATCTACAGCGAATCTTCGAACCGTTCTTTACGAATGGGAAGGCGAAAGGAGTCGGCCTGGGCTTGACGATCACGCACGACATCGTCGAGCGACACGGCGGGCAATTGGCGATTAGCAGCCCTCCCGGAAGTGGAGCAATCGTCGAGGTGTGGCTGCCTCTGAAGCGAGAGACCTAATTATGACCTGGCAACTCCTATTGGTGGAAGACGAAGCTTCGGTCCGCGAAGCGTTTGCCCTGCGCCTTGCCGATCAAGGCTACGCGGTGCAGACGGCGGGATCTGGAGAAGAATGTTTGACCCTCTTGAAGACCTTTGAACCGGACATTCTGGTGCTAGACCTTGTGATGCCGAATCTGTCTGGCTTGGATGTGCTCGAACGTGTCAAGCAGACCTCCCCCAACTTGCTCGTCATTCTGTTGACCGCCAGGGGTACGGTGAAGGATGCGGTTGAAGCGACGAGGCTTGGCGCGTTCGACTTTGTCGCCAAGTCCATCGATATGGAAGACCTGCAGCACGCCTTGACCAGGGCGACTCAGCTGCTCACGCTGCAGCGCCAGGTTCATTTGCAAAGTGGGCAAGATGCAGAACGCTATGCGCTCGGTCGTGTCATTGCCGAAAGCCCCGTCACGCAGGCATTCCTCGCACAGGTCCGTGAGCTGGCAAGAAATGACCGTGTTACGGTGTTGCTGCAGGGGGAAACCGGGACGGGCAAGCAATACACCGGCCGCGTGATTCATTTTAACGGCGCACGTGCCGACAAACCCTGCATCGAAGTGGACTGCCCGTCGATTCCCCGTGAACTGTTCGAGAGCGAGCTATTCGGGCATGAAAAGGGGTCATTTACGGGCGCAGCAAGCCGAAAAACGGGCTTGATCGAGATGGCGGACGGTGGGACGGTGCTGTTCGACGAGATCGGCGACCTCCCGCTCATGCTTCAGGCCAAACTACTCCGGGTGATTGAAGAGCGGACCCTGCGCCGTGTCGGGGGAACCGCCACCATCCCTGTTGATGTTCGCTTCATGGCCGCAACGAATCGGAATTTGAAAGAAGCGGTCACCAAAGGTGAGTTTCGTGAAGACCTCTACTTCAGGCTGAATGTCGTGACTCTCATGATCCCCCCCCTGCGGGAGCGGCAGGATGACATCATGCCATTAGCCGAGCAATTCTTGACCCGATCGGCTCTTTCACTGAGAAAACCGGTTCGTCATTTCGGAGACAGCGCACAAGCCATTCTGTTGCGATACTATTTCCCCGGCAATGTGCGCGAGTTGAGCAATCTCATAGAACGCGCGGTGCTCTTCTGTCCGGGGGATACGCTCGAATCGGTTCATTTTCCTTCCGACATGCAAGGCTATCCTTCACAGCCGGCGATGGATATGGCCCAGCCTACATCCACTTTTTCTGATACGGCGGATCCCGATCAGGTCCACTTGACCTTCCGCCTCGGCGAGTCGCTGTCCGATCTCGAGGACCGCATCATCACAGAAGTCCTCCATCGTTCTGGCGGAAATAAAACACAAGCGGCCAAGCATCTTGGCGTGACACGCTGGATGCTGGAGCGTCGGCGGAAACCCAAATAGGAACTGAGCGCAGCCGCACCTCCGCACTGTTTCCTGTGCGCCGACACACACTCCGCAACTGCTGCCCCATTTCAAGCTCAAGCTTGTCTCACCCTCTTGTCAATTTTTCCTGCAAGATCAGAACAGCGTTCAGGCTCCCCCTCCCACGCACGTCGGGACCAGTGATTGCATAGACAGAATTGTGACACGCAATTCCGGTTGAGCCGAGAATGTCGCACCGGAAATCACTCGTTGCTTCTTCACTTTATTGGAACAGGTGCCATGTTCTTGCGCTCTCTCACCCTAGCAGCCCTCTTCACCGGAGTATTCGTGGTTTTCTGCCCACTCGTTGGCCACACCGCTCCAGCACGGACGCAATCTGGCGATGAGGCTGCCCGTTTCGTGCTGCAGTACATCGAGGCCTTGACCCACTCACAGACCGATACGTGGGCCGCAGCGGACTTGGGCTGTCTCAGCCGTGCGCGGGCAACCACCAGAGTTGGGTTGACGAAACTGACCCCGGGAATTGCCCGACGTTGCTGGGACGACACAGTGCAAGGCCACATCAGTATGGTTGCACAACAGGCGGAATCCGGTGTGTTCAGTGCCACCGGGCGTGGGGTCGGGCTCGGACTCTTACACGATCGACACCGAGCCACCGAAAATTGGAAGGAATACCCGCCGGCAGTCTTCGTTTCCCCACCCGTCATTCTGAAAGATCACGCTCCGATTCCCCAGACGACCGTCGTGCGAACCGGTCCATTGCATCCATTCGCTCTGTCGAACATCAAAGAAGGCTCGCTCGTCTCGCTACCTGGTCAGGCTGTGGATATCAAAATTGTCTATCCTGATCCTCTCACTGCCGCGCTTGCCCTCAGACCTGAAGAAATTTGGTGGGTGAACGGAGCGCACCGCCACTTTGGACCCGTTCACGAAGTTGTAGCTCGGTTTATCGTGGTCTCCGGCCTGCGCAAGTTCGGCTTCAGCGTGGATCGAGCCGTGATGAACGAGGTACTCCCCGGCGTTCCGTTGATTGCCACAACGCATTACGGTCTGAGGCCGGACAATGGGCGACGATTCGACCAGACCAGCTCCACGCCGACACTCCTTAAAGGGGAACTTGCCAGAGGATCCACTCGCTGGTGGGACCGCGATGAGGCGGAGCCTGTCATGCAAGCAGCCTTGGGCCGGGCGACTCAGCTTTCTTCGACAGACCGTGCGGAATTGCTGACTCGCCTTCTGTTGATCGATCCACAACATGCAGATACTCACATCCTGCGTGGCGAGGATGCCTACCAGGCCTTCCTGAAACAAGGCGTCACAAAAGGTGGCCTAGCGGCCAATGATGGGGAAGCCCTCCAACGGATCGCTGAGCTGTATTGGACCATTCAAGCTCAGACCTGGCGGCAGGAATTGACCGCTGTCTCAGAAGGGTATGAACCGGCTGCGGATGCACTCTATCAAGCGATTGCCTCCTACGAGTCGATCGTTGAACAGAATCACGCCACCCCGGAGCAACGTCGACGCCTTGGCAATTTGACTCGCTGGAACAATGATCCCCGGGCGGCTCTCGGCATCCATGAGGCGCTGCTACAAGAGACTGCCGCAGATACACCCGAGTACGGGAGGATCTTGACTGAGATTGCCTGGGATCGTATCCAGTTGGTGTCGTGGGAGCGGCGCTACGACCATCCCTGGCTGCAACGAGCCAATGCCGAAGCCGAACAGGCCACCGGATGGTTGGCTCAGCCCTACGACAGGCTCCATCCGCACTATGCACAAGTGGCGGTCGAATCGCTCCTGGTGCCGCGCAACCTGGAACGGTTTCAGGAGCGGATGCAGCAGGTCAAGCAGGATGTGGATCAGATCCCTGGGCTCAAGGGACTACAGGATCAGCTGATCACAAACGATCTCGTCAAGTCGCTGACGCCGGAAGCCGCCGCCATCGTCCTGCCGAGTCCGCCGCGCTTGCCCGAAGTGCTCGACGTGGCGGTACATGCAAGTCCTCCCAGGCAGGATATCTTGTGGCAATGGAATTTCGATCAAGACCAACTGGGACGCCTTCCTGCCGGTTTCGTATCGTTGGATCGGCACGATGGGGAGACGGCTGCCTGGCAGGTCCAAGCTGATCCGGAAGGATCAAGCGGGATGTCGCGACGGCTGGTCCGCTCGGGTGCCTGTTCGACTCCGGACTGTGTGCGGCTCCTCGTCGTCGAGGGCGTCAGAACGACCTATCCCGACGTGACGCTGCAAGTGCGTGCGCCCAGCGTAAGTGACCAGAGCGAGGCCGGCATCGCCATCGCTGTGACAGACCGCAATAGCTACTATGCCATCACCCTGCAGCCCACAACAGGTCTCGTCACAACCCGCCGCGTAGAGAACGGGGTGGCGACCCTGTTGGGACAAGTAACTGCCAAGGTTTCCCCTAAGTCCTGGCATACGATCCGCGTCCAACGGATCAACTTCCTCCACCTGGATAAAGGTCGGCTCGCCGTCTTCGTTGACGGCGCTCAGGTCGCTGCCGTCGATGATACCGTGCTTCCTCAAGAAGGACAGGTCGGGCTGATCGCATTGGGCTCTGCGGACGCGCAGTTTGACGGGCTCCACATACTTGATCTGGTGTCGAACCGGACATTCTCAAAACCTGCAGCCTACTAATGGTTGGAGAACGAGACCATGAAGCACTTGCGTGCACTGGAAGATCAAAGCGTCTACATCCTGCGCGAGGCCTACAAGCACTTTGATGATCTGGCGATGCTGTGGTCCATGGGCAAGGACTCAACGGTACTGCTGTGGCTGGCGAGAAAGGCCTTCTTCGGCCATGTGCCGTTTCCCCTGGTCCATATCGATACGGGCTATGAAATGCCCGAACTGATCGAGTATCGGGATCGGCTATGCCGAGAATGGCGCCTCGACCTGGTCGTAGGACAGAACACGCAGGCGCTTTCGGCAGGCATGGGGCCTCAGCAAGGACGCGTGACCTGCTGTACCGCGATGAAGATTGATGCTCTAAAACAAACCATCGCGAGACATAAATGGACCGCCATTATTCTTGGGATTCGGGCCGATGAAGAAGGTACCCGTGCCAAAGAGCGATACTTTTCACTACGCGATAAGCATGGTGAATGGGATTTTCGAGACCAGCCGCCTGAGCTCTGGGACCAATTTAATACGACGTTCCCGGCTGGCTCTCATATCCGTGTCCATCCACTGCTCGATTGGACGGAGTTGAATATTTGGGAGTATCTCGAACTCGAACAGGTTCCCCTTCCCACTCTCTACTTCGATCAAGGAAACGGTATACGATATCGGAGTCTGGGATGCGTGCCTTGCACCGGCACTGTTTCATCCTGCGCTTCAACCATTCCTCAAATTATTTCTGAACTCCGCGTGACGACCATTGCAGAACGGAGCGGTCGCGCCCAGGATGAAGGCCGCGGGATGGAGACGTTGCGCAAGCTCGGGCATATGTAAGCCAGCCGTTCGAGCGAAGATCTAATCACAATACGCTTATGGGCCGGTCCTGCCTGCGATATCAGAATTCACTCCCTGTGTCATCGTCTTCACAATCCGTGCGCAGACGCACGGGCATGTGCATCGGCACTCAGCGTCTTAAAGATCTGCCCTGTGGAGACGTAACATGTAACTTGAGCCTCTCGTAATTTCCCCTTTAACCATACCATGTTGAGTCGCAGCGCCACAGCCAGGCTGTACGGCCTCTTTCTTGCTGTCTCTTTTAGTAATAACGAGATGGATTTCATGAGAGCGACCGAGTGTCACCAGGTCAATCAGTCAGTTCGAACACTGTCGAGATACTACCCATGACAACGTATGAAGCAGAAAGAAATGTAGAGTCAGCCGAAGATGAACTTCGTGATACCGGGAGCGATCAACCTGTCCTGACAGAGCCGGTTGCCATACCTGGATCAGCCGCTTTCCAAGCACAATATGCGGGGCGCGATACTGCCGCCGGACTGATCGCGGGATCGATGGCGATCCCCTTGACGGTGGGCATCGCTATGATGTCCGAGTATCCGATCAAAGTCGGGTTGGCTACCGTCGCGTTCGCCTGTTTGATCGGCTGGGTCAATGCCTGGTTCAAGCCAGGCAACTACATCGGTTGTCCGGGAATCGCAGCAGGGTTGGCACCGGTCTTGGCGGTCGGCGTGGCCACCTTTGGCCTAGAGAACATGGCCTTCGCGATTTTCCTGACGGCGACGTTTCAAGCCATCATCTGGCGATTTAACTGGCAGCGATATATTTTGGTCGCCGTGCCAGTGTATTTGGTGGAAGGTCTTTTGGCTGGCGTCGGATTGAAGATCGCGCTCAAGTTCTTAGCCTTCACCTATGAGCTTCCTCCAGGGATGGAAACCGCTGACTCGTTCTTGAACGGCGCACGTATTCAGATGATCTTCATCTCCATGGTGGGCTATGGCCTCTTTGTCGTACTCTTTTTGAAGTTCAAGAGCACGCAACCGGCAATTCCCTACTTTGTCATCATCGCCGCGGGGACCATTCTCGCCCAGTTCATCTCAGTCCCCATGTTATCCATGGATGACACGGAGCTCAAGTTTGCGCTGCCGATCCCGCACTTTGATAGCCCCCTCACAGTTCTCTACATGGTAGGGTTCGCAGTAATGCTCGCCATGATTGACGTCATCGAACAGGTCATGAGCAACGCCGCAATTGAAAAAATTGACCCGCTGAAGAGAAAATGCAACAGCAACAACAGCTTGCTGGCCATCTGGATTGCGAATATGGGCTCAAGCTTCTTCGGTGGCATGACCAATCTAGACGGGTTGGCCAAGAGCACGACTAATCGCTTGGCTGGCGCCTATACCAAATTTTCCGTCCTCATCATCGGGTGTGTCGTGACATTCTTTACGTTCAATACGTACGCATTGGAATATCTCCCAAAGTTTGCCCTGGCAGTCATCATGATCTTCTCTGGCTGGAAGATGATCGAGGGACTCGTGCATGTGACCCATCATGGCCCCTATGCGATGATCCTTGCCATTTTATGCGGCGTCCTGGTCTTTAAGGTGGGAATCTTTGAAGGGTTGCTGATTGCGATGGCCGTGCACGGGATCGTACACTATATGGTGTATGTCAATATTGAGAAAATTCCTGGAAGCATGATTGTTAAACGATACTTTGATGACCTCAAAAAGAATGGTGGTGACGTTAGCTAGAACATTCACTCCATATTGGTCACAAGGTTAAGAACCAGGAGGATGGGGAGACGACTAGTGGCCTCCTTCACTTACCTATCACCGACAAAGGGATATGCCTCTCCATGTTCATCAAAATTCTGGCAGCGATCGACGAGAAAGACACTTCCATGAAAGCCTTGATGGAAGCGAAGGGCATGGCTGTATCCAACCATGGAACGCTCCGAATTGTCTATGTTGCGACCGAGGATACCGATCCCAAAGCCAGTCTCAGGCTGTTGGCGCAGGCCAAGTCCGCCGTTGGCGACGGAGTGACCCTAGACACCCGTGTCTTACACACCGAGGCCGTGTACGGCGTGACTGGAATCGTCGACGCCCTCGCCAACGGTGTGCGAGAATGGGGCGCTGATCTTGTGGTGGTGGGAACCTCCAATCGCCGAGGGCTGGGACGATGGGTGATCGGTTCGGTTGCTGAACAGTTGATCTCCAAGATTGATGCCTCGGTGCTCTTGGTTCGTTCGCAGTAGGCGGTTACTCGTCCTAATCTACTCCACTCCTTACTTCGACGCCGCTCTTCCAGCAGTCCCTCTAGTCGCCGACAGGTAGCCGAGCATCGATGCACAGGTTGCAGTGCGACCTGTGCGCTGATGCACGAGCAATGCACCTTGCCGAGAACCCTGCTCCTTCGCCGCAACTTGCGAATCGCTATTTCCCACGCATTTGCTTGAATATGTTTCGCACCTACCTGTCGTGCAGGCTTCAAACAGTCTGGACTCTAATTTGCATTTACCAGCAATTTAAGGGAACGGATGGTCCGATCGCCCTTGCTGCTTAAGGGAGGTTGTTCAATGGGTACACAGCATGTCGTGACGATGTTACCGGGAGAGGGCACCGGCCCGGAATATCAAATGGGAGTACGAAGATATTGGACTCGACTGTCTTGAGAAGTACGGCACCCTTCTGCCGGATAAGACAGTGCAGAACATTGCCAAGAACAAGGTGGCGCTGAAGGGTCCCACAACAACGCCGATCGGCACCGGACACAAGAGCGCCAATGTGACCCTCCGCAAGGTCTTCGATCTCTATGCGAATGTCCGGCCGGCGAAACTCATCCCAGTGCTCAAACGGCCCTGGGACAAGATCGACATCCTGAACTTTCGTGAGAATACGGAAGATTGCTACGCGGCCATCGAGCACATGGTCTCCGACGAAGTCGCCCAATGTCTCAAAGTGATTACCTGGCCGGGCTCCTATCGGATCGCCGATTTTGCCTTCAAGTGGGCCAAAGCCAACGGGCGCAAGAAAATTTACTGCGTCCACAAGGCCAACATCATGAAGATGACCGACGGCCTCTTTCTCGATGCCTTCAGGGAGGTCGCCAAGAAGTATCCTGACATCGAGTCCGGCGACATTATCGTGGATAACTGCTGCATGCAGCTGGTGCGAAATCCGGCGCAGTTCGACTGCCTGGTGTTGCCGAACCTCTACGGCGACATCCTGACGGACCTCTGCGCTGGACTGGTAGGAGGCTTGGGATTTGCGCCTGGTGCCAATGTCGGTGACGGGTGCGCGATCTTCGAAGCGGTCCACGGTTCTGCGCCGAAGTATGCCGGCATGAAGAAGGTCAATCCTTCAGCCGTGCTGGTCTCTGGCGTCATGATGCTGCGATGGTTGAAGGAGGAGGCGGCGGCTGATCGGATTACCAAAGCGATGTTCGCAGTCCTCGACGAACGAAAACATGTCACGTACGACGTCGGTGGAACGGCGACCACAGATGAATATGCCCAAGCCATCGTGGATAAAATGCACGCGAAGGTCTAAGCCTGAGCGCATAGACTGAACAAGGAGATATCCCATGCCAACATTTACCGAAACCGCCAAGGCAACAAAGAAGAAAAAAGAGATCAAACTCGTCGGAATCGATATGTACATCATCACGGAGAAGGGCATCCCAAAATTCGACGATATTGGAGCCTTCAAATGTGAATTCATTTCGAACCGAGGCACCAAGGTCTGGCCAGGCTTCGTCAGTCCCGATCTGTTGCAGGTCAACTGGTACCGATGCCGGTTCATGGCCACCAAGGATGTGCAGGACGCGGACGTCAATACGTTCCTGGACGCCCTGACCAAGAAAGGGTGGTGGTGGTCAGCGGCCCAGAAATTGTGGACCTACGATGGAGAACCGGGGTTCAGCAAAGCCTATTGATTGAGGAACCCTCGGTGGGCGCCCTGCGCCCACCGAGCGTCTCGCGTAACCCCACCTCCAAGAGGCACACGATCAATACCTTAGCCATAGCAGAGATAGCCATCATGTCAGAGGACATCACCTCACCTCACGACATGGATAGGGTCTGTTCGTCCAAAGACTTGGTGTTGGGACACCCTGTCTTTCGTCTGAACATGAAGCGTTTCTTCGCGAGCACTACAGCACAAAACTCAAAGACCCACGAACCGGACGCTGGATTCGCTCATGGCGCACGGAGGGCTAGACCATGGCAAGTGCGTTGACCAATAAAGCTGAAATGGAGTATGCGATCACGTTGGCCGTGCTGGACTTTCTCACGGAATTCATGAAGGCCCATTATTCCAGCGTCCACGTGCATGTGTGTGATGAACTCATCGAAGTGGCGTTGGCGAGAACCACCTCTATTCCAGCCGAAAACCAGCTGGCAAAGTCGACTGAAGGGCGTGCGCTTCTTCGCCAGTTTCATCAAGCCATGTTCGACTCGTGTCAGAGCCTGTTGTGTACGCGAATTGAGGACGCGATCGGGGCGAAGGTGCAGAGCCTCATCGCAGATCTCGATCCGTCAGCCGGAAGAACCACGCTCATCATCCGGCTGCAAGAATCTCTTACCACCTCCACTGCATGTCATTCGAACAGCTAGACGAATTGGCTATCCCTCAAATTCCGATCGTTGCGGCTACACCCCTGGAACCTTCAGCAAGAGAACGCTGTCATTGTGACCACGGCGATGCAAGTCACACCGAACGAGCACTAGCAGGATGCGGAAAAAGTCCGCCAGCGGCGTTCTCGCTTCGCTCAGAGGCTCAACGTACGGCACAGAGTACGATTCGCCTCTTTGCTCGCTGCGGCCTTGCTGGACGGCCTTTTTGAGCATTCTGGATGACACGTTGGTATCGTCTCAACCTTCGATGCCTATGATGACCACAGGGGTTAAAGCGAGTTTTCCCTCAACTTGCTAGAACCTCTCATCCTTCGTTCTCGAAGGGAAATGTAATAGAACCGATGCAGGGGCTGACGCTCATCTTGTTCGGCCTTACGATTCTCGCAGTCACCACGAACATCATCGACAACACATTCTCTCCCCTGGTCGGTGTCGCGCTGATGACTCCAGCGATTGCGCTAGGGTATGGCGCGAGCATTCTTGTGCACATGTGGATCAATGCGCACAGGTTCTGAGCGGGAATATCGTTGAAATTCAGGTCGCCCTACCCGGTTAATTCATGAAAGCTGCGCGTTCATTCACAAACGTAAGCCAGCACGCTCGTTGCCCACTGGCTGACTTCGACACAGTGCTTCGCACCTGCTCAGGGTTAGCCCTGAGCGGAGACCCTGCTCCGACAGGGCCGAAGTCGAAGCCCAGAGGGAGCGCTGTTCATGCCGCGTGAATAATGTGGGCTAACTTTACCGGTGACCGCCGCCGTAGCCAACATTGCAGTAATGAAGTGGCTGGATGACTGGCGTCTAACTGACGACCTAAAGATCTACAATCCGGCGTTTTCCCTAACTGCTCCTTTTCTCCAGTTTACGGGCGTACACGATGCAAGAACGATTGACATCTGCATACCCAGTGCATACGATACAAGCACACTCACAACAGGATTGCCCATGCGCACGACTCTGGATCTCAACGAGAAGCTCATTCGGGAACTCATGGATGTGACTGCCGCCAAAACGAAAACCGAGGCGATTCATCAAGCTGCAGCCGAGTTGATTCGGAGAAAGAAGTTGGATCAACTCAAATCGTTAAGCGGCACAATTCATCTTGACCTCAACTGGAAGAGCTTGGAACAAGCTGAGATCCGTCATCAAACTGTGTTGAAGCGCCGCCGCCATGGTCATCGCTGACACGTCAGTTTGGATCCCCTTCTTTAATCGACCAGATTCCCCCGAAAAGATCTCCCTCGACATGCTTATTGACGCAGACGAGGTTGCGTTGGTCGGTGTCGTGCTGGCTGAACTGCTCCAGGGTTGCCGGACTTTGACTGAACGAGCCACGCTCTCCGAGTCCCTTTTAGCCTTGTTCTACTTTGAAGTGACTCAGACCACATGGCTCCGAACAGGTGATCTTTCGGCGCAGTTGCTCCGCAAGGGCGTGACGTTGCCTCTCTCGGACCTGCTCATTGCCACCTTGGCAATCGAGCACGATTGCCGCGTCTACAGTTTGGATACTCATTTCAAGAAGATTCCTGGCCTGCGGCTGTACATGCCAGTCCCTACCTGATGAGTTACCCGCAAAGGAGTCCCGCTAGGCGTTAAGCTACTGACCTCCATCTACGCAGCCATACGAATAGGGATAGAAGAGTTATGAAGTGGATGACTGGCGTCTAACTGGCCACCTCAAGATCCACAATCCGGCGGTCCACTACCGAGCTCCGTTCTGAAGTTCCCGATCCACGGTAAAGACGAAGACCCGTTCTCCGAGCTGCACATCGATATCGGTGAAGAGGCCCAAAATTTTGGCTCCGGTGATCTCGCTGACTTGCTCGCAGAGCTTGTCACGACCTTGCGCGATCAAATTCTGCCGGAGTCGTTTCACCATCTCGACCACTTCCACTGCATGTCCCTCGAACAGTTAGGCGAATTCGCTATCCCCCAAATTTAGATCGTTGCGGTTTTCATCCTTGAAACCTTGCAGCGAGAGAACGCTGTCATTGTGACCACGCCGAGGCAAGTCACACTGAACGAGCACTCGCCGGTTCATAGCTGCTAGGCCTTCCGCATTTTTGGAATAACCTACCCCCTTCAATAAGATCTGTCACCGGTGCCTTCTGACGCACTAGGCATATCCCAGGTCATTCTTTTTCTAAATGTAATTCAACTCCATTATCTATTTGTCTATGAGTTGAGCGACCATATATATACGACCATGTGAGTACGTTGTTCATCCCATAACCCACAAGGAGGGCGTCATGAATGCTCAAGGTCTATCGAAAGCGGGAGTCCTATCCATCGTTGCTGCAACGGTGGTGTTCGCGGCATCGACAGTCTGTGCAGGTGACAAGCCGTCTATGAGTGGCAGCAGCATGGAACTAAAACCCAAGGCCGTTACACAACACAAGGTAGACGTTAAGGATCTAGACGAGCAGGTGTCACATCTGGAAGTGATCGATTCGATGGGAAACGCCTATCTCCTCATCCCACTAAGGACAGGCCAGGGAAAGGGCCCAGTGGTGGCACAAGATGGAAAAATCATCGTCGAGTACGTGCACCCGTATATGGAGCCGATGAACCGATGATAGGTCATGGAGTCTGAGGAGAGCGGAACCAGGTTTCTCCTTGGGAATACCGAATATGGCAGGAGCTGTCATAGCAAGAGAAAGGAAGGAACTATGAAGCAGGAGCGGCAGAAGGAAGAGAAGAAAGTGAATGGAGTGGCACCAGGAGGCAACGCCCTTTCGATTCAGAAAAGTATCGCCTTGCGAGCGTACGAGCTGTACCTCCAGCGTGGTGGGGTGGATGGGCATGAAGTTGAGGATTGGTTACAGGCCGAACGAGAGATCACCCAGGAAGAGCGCCACTGAATGGCAACCGCGGCGGTTTACCCAAGTACAGACCAGGTCGGCCGCCGCGGCTTCAACTTCATGAGCGATCGTTATCAGGCCTATCAGGAAGAGCGTGAGCGATTCAGCTCTTGCATGCCGCATGGAATAAGAGGAGGCATGATCATGAACAGGGTTATTATCATACTGAGCCTGGCTGTTATCGCTGGATATGTCACTCCGGATCTGTCTCAAGCGCATCGGCACATACTTACTTTACCAGAAGACGAGAGACAGTCGCTTAAGTCTGCCGAACCTGCGGAATTTATCGGACCTGTCTTGAGAGACGAGGGCCTGTCGCAACGAGCAGGGCAACCGTCCTGGAATCGGCTCAGCCTGACCCATACCGATACAACTTACCTTCCAGGCAGTGAGCGGCATCATCCGGCTGCATACCGAAGCTTCAATGCACCGGACGGCGCCGCGTTGATGTTCAGCTGGCCGTTCGCGAGTGGGCTAACATTTTGGATGAGCCCACAAGGAGCGTCCAACGAGCCGACGCTTAACCTGGATCACCCAAGGTAACTACTGAGATAGCTAGCTATTGAGGAGGGATGTACGATGATAAATTCTGCGAGCAGTCACTCAGGTGTCGGCAGACGGGAATTGCTTAAAACGGTTCTTTCAGGTGCGGTCCTTGGAGCAGCAACGCAAGCAGGAATCGATCTTATTTCTCCTCGAAAACTTCATGCCCAAACCGCGCTCAGTCCCGATGAAGCGCTGCATGAATTGCTCGCAGGCAATCAGCGCTTTGCCGCAAATCAACTGACATCGATTACGCACGATCTGATCATCATGAAAGAGCGGACGGTCAACAAACAAGAACCGTTTGCGGCCGTATTAGCCTGTGCCGATTCTCGGATCCCAGTAGAGCTGGTCTTTGATCAGACAATCGGCCACATCTTTGTCACCCGAGTGGCCGGCAATGTGGTGACACCAGAGATTGTTGCCAGCCTGGAATTTGGTGTGGCTGTTCTTGGGATCAAAGTGCTGCTTGTGATCGGCCATAGTAGCTGCGGAGCCGTAAGGGCCGCGATGACAAGCGATACCGTACCCGGCCAAATCAGCGTGCTCTATCAACGCATTCATTCGGCAATAGAAAAGTCTGGCGACAATATTGATAAAGCGATTCAGATTAATGCAAGGATTCAGGCTGAGTTGCTGCGCGCCTCCTCCACCGTGATCCGAGAGACGACCAAGGCCGGCAAATTAAGGGTTGAATCCGCAGTCTATGATCTTGCGACAGGAAAAGTCGGTCTAGTCTAAGCTCCGGACTCCTGATTGGGGAAGAAATCAGGTAATGGGAAATTGGGTAGACTCCTGGGTAGACCCCTTGGGAGAGCTTGACCCTTGGGAGGCGAGGGTTACAGCGGAATAGGGGAATAGTGGCGATGTTCAATTACGACCTACTTTGCATTGGGAGCGGGCCAGCCGGGCAGCGGGCGGCTGTGCAAGCTGCCAAACTCGGAAAGCGCACCGCTTTGGTCGAACGCGGTCGCATCATTGGAGGTGTCTGCGTCGACACAGGAACCATTCCCAGCAAAACGTTTCGAGAAGCCGTTCTCCTGGAAACGGGCAGAGTCCTGTTTGATGGGAAGCTTCGATCTCTGGCATCCGGCCATCGTCCAAGCGCACAGACACTCTTGGCCAGAGTCGCCGAGGTGGAACAGGATCAAGTCGAGATTATCCGGGAGCAACTTCTACGTAACGATGTCGCAGTTCTGACAGGCGAAGCAAGCTTTCAGGACGCGCATACGGTTGTGGTTGTCAAGGATGGTCGATCAAAGGTCGTGACAGCAGATAATATTCTCATTGCAGTCGGTGCGGTGCCGGCGCCGCCGCCCGGTTTGTTCGCGGAATCGGATCTGATTGTCACGAGCGATGAGCTGCTCCAAATCACGTCTCTGCCGCGACGGTTTGCTGTGATAGGAGCCGGTGTGATCGGAATCGAATATGCCTCGATGTTCGCCGCGCTCGGTATTGAAGTGACGGTCGTCGACAAGCGAGACCGTCCGCTGGAGTTTCTCGACGGAGAGCTGGTTGACGAGTTACTCCATCAAATGCGGAATATGGGCGTCACGTTTCGACTCGGCGAAGCGGTCGAGCGGTTGGAGATCGTCGAGAGGCCATCCCGGCATGTCGTGATCTATCTAGAATCAGGCAAACGACTCGTCTCCGAGTTGGTGCTCTTCAGTGCGGGACGGCAGGGTGCAACGGACCGATTGAACCTCTCGGCGGCAGGGCTCAAAGCAGATGATCGTGGGCGCTTGACGGTCGACCGAGAGTATCGTACGAATGTTTCGCATATTTTTGCCGCAGGGGATGTGATCGGGTTTCCAAGTTTGGCGACCACCTCGGCCGAGCAGGGTCGCCTGGCGGCATATGCGGCGTTCGGCATTGACACGGAGCCCATGGCACCCCATTTCCCTATCGGTATCTACGCAATCCCCGAGGTGTCGGCTGTCGGAGAGCCGGAGCATGTGTTGACAGCAAAGAAGGTTCCATATGAGAGCGGCGTCGCTCGCTATCGAGAGATTGCTCGTGGCCACATCATGGGCGATGATAATGGATTCCTCAAGATGCTATTTCATCGGGAGGACCGTCGTCTGTTGGGAGTTCACGCGGTCGGGACTGGTGCGACGGAACTGATCCATATCGGCCAAGCTGTGTTGGGGTTGGGTGGCGGTCTCGATTATTTTCTGTCCACCGCCTTCAACTACCCGACCTTGGCTGAATGCTACAAGGTCGCCGCATTGGACGCATTCAACAAGCTTGCATAAGAAAAAAGGACGGGGATTACGAACGACGTTCTAGCACCCGCATCTATGCTCTTCGATCCAAACCTGTCTGATCAGACCGTTACGGCACGCTGCTGCTCGAAACTCCATTCAAGGAGGACTTGCCTAAACAGAAAGGAGTCTCCTCATGAAAGTCTTATCGTTCATTCTCGGCTGGCTACTCCTGCTGCCGCTGGTCACCTACGCGGGCCAGGCCAGGGAAACGCCTGCAGAACAATCTCTCCCACCCATTTCATTCAGTCTGGATGAACTTCATTCAAGGATTGATCGGACTCATCCGCTCCTCAGGGGAGCCGGAGCGGAAAAAACGATCGCCCGCGGCAAGATGCTGAAGGCTCTCGGCGCGTTCGAACCGACTCTCGTGAATGACACAGAGCTTGAACGCTTTATTTCAAGCGCCGACCCCAGCAAGGGGACACAGACGGTGGGGTATAACGACACGCTGGTTGAAGCGCTACATCCATCCGGCTTTAAAGGCAGCGCCGGGTTCCGCCAAGCGATCGGCGATGCGAGAATTCCAGACCTGTCGTTCGGCAACGGGAATCAACAAGTGATCCTCGGCGGGTACCTTCCTCTGCTACGAGGTCTGATGATCAACCCGGAACGTGCAGAACTACAGCGATCAGAACTGGCCAACCCCCTCGCAGAAATCAAGATCGCCCAAACCAGGCAAGGTCTCTTCTTGGCGGCGGCCCATCAATTCTGGGAGTGGGTGTCGGCTGCCAAACTGGTCGACATTCAGAAGCGAGCGGTCGCCGTGGCGGAAACACGCTACAAGCAGGTGGAAGAGCGCGCCAAGGCCGGTGTGATCGCTCCAATCGACGTGACGGAAGCCGGCCAGGAGGTACACCGGCGGCGGGAGGTTGCCATCGCCGCCCGACGATGGCTTGAGCAGGAACAGTTCAAGCTCTCCATGTTTCTCTGGGAAAATGGCTCTCCGACGATCCCGCCGATCGATCGCGTTCCGGAATTTGCAGCCACGAGACAAGCTCTGACTGTGGGGGAAGTCACCGCGCATAAGCTCGAAGCGATGAAGGAACGACCGGAGGTCAAAGAACTGGAAGTCGAGGCCAGGATCAACAACATCGACCTTGCGCTGGCGAAAAACAACCTCCTCCCAAGTCTTGACCTCGAGGCAGCACCGGCCCGTTCTCCGGAGAAATTCGTTCTTGGGTTGGGGTATCGATTTGGTGTCGAACTGAGGTTCCCTCTTCTGCAACGTCGCAGCCGCGGTGAAGTGCTTCAAGCCCAGGGCCAGGCCGAGCGGCTCGTGATGGCGCAACAATACCGGGAAAACCAAGTCCTTGTCGATGTCGACAACGCGCTTTCTGCGATTGAGCGAGCGAGAGAGCGGATCGAAGAGGCCTCACAAGCGCTCCGCCTGGTGGAAATCGTCGAAGAAGGAGAGCGGTATCGATTCAGCCTTGGGACAAGCAGCGTGCTGTTAGTCAATCTTCGGGAACGCAACACCATCGATTCGCAAAGTCAGGTCGTTCGCGCGAAGGCCGAGTACTACAAGGCCTTGGCCCTGTACCAGTGGGCGATCGGAGCGTGGGCCAAGAGCCCGAGCGAAGCCATGCGGGTCAGTTACCGTTGAAGTGACTCGCCGGCGAGAGCGTGGTAGGGTCTACGTGAGTTCGTGGCGGGCTGGTTGAATTATCCGTGAGTCGCGGGTTTACAACCATGTGTTATGTTCTCGAGACCGGAATAATCATGGAACGCTGACACATGGAGCCATCACTCGGCACCCATCACCCTAACCTGATTCACGTGCTGAGGCTTTTGGGGCGTTTCTTCCAGCTTGAGCGTAGGGTCTTGGCTCTCGTGGTTTCCTATGCCCTGGTGATAGGACTCTTCTCCCTAATCGTCCCCTTGACCGTTCAAGAATTGGTCAACACGTTCTCCTTTGCAATCCAACCGGTCATGATCGCCACACTGGCCATCATCATGGTTGTGGTGCTGGCGGTGGTCGGCGCATTCAAAGCGTTGCAATACTACGCGGTCGAGGTGCTCCAGCGTCGGCTCTTTGTCAGGACTGCCTTCGCAATGGCCCAGAAGCTTCCCCTGATTCGATTTCAAGGATTCAGACCTAGAGTCTCAAATTGCTTCATGGAAACAGCGTTCATGCAGCGCGCGTTGGCGGTCCTCCTCGTGGATCTGATCCATGTGGTCGTCGGCGGGGTTATCGGGATGCTGATTTTGGTTTTCTACCATCCCTACTTCATTCTCTTTAACCTCGTCCTGCTCATTGGATCAGGCTTCATTTTCTTCGTCCTGTCTCGCGGAGGACTGCGGACTACCATCGAGATGTCTCACGCAAAGTATGACGTGCTGCACTGGATCCAGGAAATCTCGCAGAACTTACTGCACATCAAGGCGACCGACAGCCAATCGTTGCTCATGGAGAAAACCGATGAACTCGCGAAGAAGTATATGGAGTATCGCCGAGCGCGGTTCACCATCCTGTTGCGCCAATTTATCGCCTCGGTGGGAGGGCAAGCCCTCGCCCACAGCGGTGCCCTGGCTTTAGCAGGCTGGCTCCTGTCCATCGGGCAATTGACCCTCGGCCAACTCGTCGCCGTTGAGGTTGTGGTCGGCAGCCTCCTCATCAATTTTGATGCAGTGGTCAAGAGTATGGGGCAGGTGTATTTTTTCTTCACAGCCTTGGTGGAGCTGGATGCTTTTTTCTCGCTTCCAAAAGATCAGCTCCATCCTCCCCCGACTTCATCGGTGAGCTTCCCTGACCCGAAGATTCACGGCATTCGCATGACGTGTAAAGGACTCGGTCTGCGTCTCAACGGTACGCCTGCGTTCGACAACCTCGATTTGGACATTGCCCCCGGCGAGAAGCTCGCCATTTACACAACCACGACCACAACAAGAATGGCCTTGGCCAGGGTGTTGGCTGGTCTTGAACCCCCAACCAGTGGTCTCATTTCCTATAACGATGTTGAACTTCGGCATCTCGATCTGAGCGTCGTCAATCAATGTCGTGGCTTTATGATCGATTCGCACCTGTCCCTGATCGACGGAACGATCGCCGACAATATCGTGTGGCGCCGTTCCTACATCTCTTACGAAGATGTCCGTTGGGCGCTCTGGTTGACTCAGCTCCAAGAAGAGGTGGCGGCCCTCCCACTTGGTCTCAATTCCGACATCAGCACACTTGGGGAAATTCCCGCACCGACCCATGTGTTGCGCATTCTCCTCGCACGCGCCATCCTGGGGCGCCCGCAACTCCTCATCTTCGACGGCATGATTCACGACATGCAGCCGACCTTGCGAGACACCATCCTGCGACGACTCTGCTCGAAAGATCAGTCGTGGACGGTCATTTTTGTCTCGAATGATCCTGACCTCACGCCCTATGTCGATCGCCGCATCCCTCTTGGTGATTTGGACAGCCCGGTGCCGCTGTTGTCGACATGAGAACGTACTTGTCAGCATGGTCTTAGTTGCCGAGCGGTCCTGTGAGATCTTGGCATCGGTGTGGGAAACCGGATTACTTCGAGCTTCGTCCCGCCTTCGGCAATAGGGTGTCAAGCACGGAGGGCGGTCGTTCCTGGTAATCGGGTGGGAACAGGTTGAAGCGGCGCCACAGTTCATACCAGAGAGGGACACGGTTCAAGATGACCCACCCCATCGTCTTCGTACCCTGCCGAACATGAGATTGTTCCGGCCATGGGCGATCATCCGGATCAGGAACAACCCAAAACCGGTAGTTCCCTTTTCCGTCATCGACTTGATCGATGACTTTAATCACACCGGAATAGGTGCCGGCCATCAGTTCAGGCCAAGCAGGAAGGGGAATGGCGGGAATGCCATAGAAGAGGATTTTGACCTTCCGACCCACATTCAACAGGGGGGCGTCCAGCCCATCCGCTGTCATCTCAATCGCCTTGTCCCTACTTGTAGGAGAGAGTCGAATCAACGTATCGCCTTGGAGCACTGTCTCGCCAACACCGGCTTTGGCCATCTTAACGACGGTGCCAGCGATTGGAGCTAAAATCTTACCGGCCAGACGACGTTGCTCGGCGTTTGACAGTCGGAGTGACACATCCGCCAGCTGGTCGCCGACTTTGGCTGCTTCGGCGACCGACGCATCGCGCCCCGCCTCCGCATCGAGCAGCCGCTGTAACATCTCTGCGCTGACTTGGTCGCGGCCGAAACTGAGTGATTTCATCGCCTCTTCGGCCGCGTGAAGATTCGCGCGTGCCCCCTCGAGTTCTGCTTGGCTCGCGGTGTCTGCTTGGATCGTCAATTCCAATTCTCGCTGAGAGACCAAACCTCTCTTCGACAGTTGTTTGTGCCGCTCGACGTTCAGCGCCGCTGTCGTGGCGGCGATTTTGGCCGCCTCTACCTTCTGGTACGCTTCACGCACTTTGTTTCCGGCTTCGACCACGCGGGCCTCTGCGGACGGAACGGCCGCTTTGACCAAGTTCCGCATTTCGAGGATTCGCTTGTCGAGCTGGTCGATCCTCGCCAACGCTGCATGCTGGGCCTTCTCCAAAGCCTTCTTGCGTTGATCCAGAAAGGCTAACAGGTGGGGGGACATAAAATTCGGATCATTGTCCTCCAGTTCGAGAATGAGATCTCCCTCCTTGACCTGATCACCTTCGAATACATGCCATTTTTTGATACGGCCCGTAATTTGGGCTTCGATGTCCTGCGGTCGCTCGTAGGGAGTATAGGCCGACATTTGGCCAGTCACGGTTACCGTCTGAGTCCACGGGACGAAAATAATGACCAGCAGGAAAAATAGGACCAGAGTGATCGGCAAACGCGCGGAAAACCTCCATCCTTCAGGAAGTTGAGCCCCCTCCCAAGATTGGAGTTTGGCTGAAGTGACGAGCTTGTCGACGGCGATGTCGTCCGAGCCGACTTCACCGTGAACGAGAGAGCGGACCTCCTTCCCGAGGTCAAGAGACAGACTCCCCACCGAATCGCCCTTGTTGCTCATGATCAAGCAGTTACCAGCCAGGGACCATTGCTGTATCTAAACCCGTCATACGGTCATCATAGGAAGAACTTATTTCCCAGTCAATTTTGTCGTGGAAAACCAGCCCATTGACACTGCCCCAAATCCAATCGTCTATTGAAAACGACCTCCGTCCGCAATTTTAGATTCTTTCTGCGGACTCCCCGGCAACGCGAGATTGAAAAAAGCAACGTTCGGGTGCTGCAACTCCAAGTGCTTTTCGCGATGGGGAAAGTTGCGGTCGCCGATGGCCAGTTGCTGCTGTTTGTTCAGAAACAGATCCCGCTTATCATAGGTCGGCCATTCAAAGTCCCGGGTCATGGCCAGTGCATCGACCGGGCAAGCCTGGACGTACATCCCGCAGAACAGACAGCGGGTGATATCCATGTAATATTCTTTGGCATACGGCTTTACCGGCTCGCCCAGAACCTCGGTGCTAATGACCGCCCTTGCCCATCCCAGCATTTATTTTAGAGATGGGTACAATGCAACTTATCTATTTCCCTATGAACAGAGCGCTAGTTTACTTGTTGTTTACATGCTGGTTACATACTGGATACCCAGCATGCATTACATGAGTGGTTCGGATCTGTCACACACGTACGCGCCTGAAGGTCAACGCCATCGTTTAGCCGCAGAGAACGATCTGGGTCCACTTAAATATAAGGAAGGGTTTGGTATGAACAACATACGTCGGTCCATGGCACTACTGGTCTTCACCGTCATCGGCATAGGGGGTTGTGCGCACGAGTGGTCCTCGATGTCAGAGCCACATCCCGTCACCATTGCGGACATGCAAGCCGTCTTGCGTGATGAATGGTCTCGACATCTCTTTTGGATTCGCAACGTTGTCCAAGACAACGCGAAAAATGATCTGAGGTCGCGAGATTTTGCGGAGAAGGCCGTAGCGACCAACACAAGAGATATGGCGAAGACAATTGCCCCGTTCTACGGCGATGCGGTCTCTGAACGGTTCCGCACCTTGCTGACGAAGCACTATGGCGTGATTAAAGCCTACTCCGAGGCCACTGTGGCTGGGAATAAGCGCCGCCAGGATGCAGCCATGGTCGAATTTGCCTCGATCACCGACGAAATGGCCACCTTTTTCAGCGGGATCAATCCCCACCTTCCTAAAGACACGGTCCGCAGTCTGTTTGCCACGAATGTTGACCATCATGTGGCTCAAATCAACAAGTTCCAAGACAAAGATTACGCTGGCGAGGAAGAAACCTGGCCGGTGATGGAGCACCATATCTATGTGATTGCCGATACACTAACGACTGCCTTAGTGAAACAGTTTCCAAAGAGGCTCATGTAACTCATGCGTAGAGAGCGATGGGGCGCGGTTGCCATGACATTATTTAAATACGTACGTTCGACAAGGCCTCAATATGCGAGATTGCGCATCCCGGCAACGTTCATCCTAATGATCGCTGGGATCCCGAACGTCCTGGACGCCACCGAGTTAAAGTCAGCAGGTGAACCAGGGAGAAGTTCGGCTGCGGGTAACCAAACTGGTTCGACGCGTGACACTATTGTTGATGGAGATACCCGACTGGGCAAGGGGTTATTCGAAAAACATTGCGTAACGTGCCATGGACCACGAGGCCGAGGCGATGGTATTGAGATTGCCGGAGCAAACGTTGCAGATTTGTCGTCCGCTGCGACGCAACGAAAGCTGGACGCTGATTTGCTGACCACCATTCACGAAGGACGCCCGGGTAAAGTGATGCCATCCTGGAAGTGGCGGCTCTCAGCGCAGCAAGCGAAGGATGTACTCGCATACGTTCGCACGTTGCGAAAATGAAGTTTCTGGAAGAACCAGCTCTCGCCTAGCTGAGTACTTCCCGTCGAGCTATGTCGAAGAGAGCCATGACGACCGGATGTTTCACTCGCCGCTCAACGGTAATCGCATAGAACTTCTGCCTGACAGAATCGACCCGTCGTACAACTTGCACTTGATACTGTCGGCAGATCTCTTTTTCCATGGCAGTCGATCCAGGGAACAATCCATGTCCTTCCTGTCCGAAGGCTTTCAAGGTCGCGCTATCTTCGAATTCCCCAATGATGGTTGGGACCAGCTCCTGGCGCGTCAACCAGTCATCCAACAATCTGCGTAACACCGTATTGGAGGTGGGTAACAAGATCGGGGCGCCATGTAAGGATCGAGGGAAGTTACGGCGGTAGCGTGCGGCCAACTTCGATCTCGCGAAGAACGTGACCCCCGACTCACCCAGAAGATGATTATATGCTTGCACCTTGATCGTCGGTGGCGCCGGCGTGTCAGCGATGACTAAATCCAGACCATGGATCGCCAGGTCGGCCAACAGCTGGTCCAACTTATCCTCCCAGCAGATCAAGCGCACGGTGGGGAACTGCCGAACGGCAACGTCCAATAGACGGGTGGCCAGCAGCTTCGGCACCACGTCAACAATGCCGACGTTCAGGCGAATTGAGCTGCCACTTGCCCGTCCCTTGACGGTATTCATCAAGTCTTGTCCTATTGAGAAGATATCTTCGGCATGCTTGAAAACGATGCGGCCCATTTCCGTCAGCACAAGGTGCCGACCGCTCCGCGTGAATAACTTTTCTCCTAATGTTTCCTCCAGAAGTCCTATCTGTTTGCTGATCGTCGGTTGGGCCAAGCGAAGTTCTTCGCAAGCTTTGGCAACAGTCCCGTTTTTCGCAACAGACCAAAAATAGAGCAGATGGTGGTAATTCAGCCATTCCATGCGGCGGCACTATACACTGAAATGGTCGATGCCTCTAGGCTGCACGCTCAATGTGATGATTTAAGCGACCCTACTTACCGAACGGGATGGAGGTGAATGAGTCCACCCCTCCTATCGAGAAAGGCAGAAGAGATGAAGCTGAAAAGGAGGATTGTATTGGCCAGAGGGAATTCAATTCGCGAGGCTGACGACCTTGGGGGTGTCCGTAAATCAGTGAAGAGTCCCCTCTGGCATCGTGTCGGATCCGGCTGATTCCTTCTTTGGCAGATGGTGAGCAGGGCTGCTTGTATGAGGTCGTTGACTTGCAGTTTGTAGAAAAGTTTTTTGATGCGAAACTTCCTGATGGTTGGTGGCAATTTTCACAAGAGTGGTCGATCGGCTACCTATTCCCGTTCTGAAGTTCCCGATCCACGGTAAAGACGAACACGCGTTCTCCGAGCTGCACATCGATATCGGTGAAGAGGCCCAGAATTTTGGCGCCGGTGATCTCGCTGACTTGCTCGCAGAGCTTGTCACGACCTTGTGCGATCAAATTCTGCCGGAGCCGCTTTACCATCTCGACCCCTTCCGTTGTCTTGGCCAGCTGCCGCTCAGCCGGTGTCAACACGCCTTTCAGCCGGACGACAACCAGGTCTCGTGCGACCAGCGCGCGAACCTCATCCGGACCGCGTCCAAGGAACTCCTGCTCGAACCTGATGATAGCATTGCGTATCGCGTTTTCCATACGTTCTTCCCAGACGATTATAGAGTCGCATAACGAGCCGAACAAGTGTTGGCTTAGGACTTTCGTCTTCATCGCCAGCCGATAGTTTGGCTTTGGGGACCTGGATTCCGATGGTTGAGAGACCCAGTGCTTGAGATGAACCTTGACCTTGTCCTCAGAACCGTATTATTCATGGTGCCGCATTTGGGTAGATGGCAAGGTTGCCGCTCTTCAAGACTTCTTGTGGAGAGGCAAAACGCCTAACTGTTCCGTGCGAGGCCGTAGGGCGACCTGCAGTTCGTAGGAGAGGCCGGTCGCAGTACAAGCCAATCGCGTGGTTTGACGTTCCGTCGAGACCATGTGGTTGGCTTTTATGTTTTAAGCGCAATGAGGTGTCGATGTCGGCGATCGTGCTTGTCCCATTGCTTCCATTGGCTGCCGCAATGATCGTCATCGGCGGGAACGATTCGAGCCGGCACAATCGAGCCAAGATTGCCGCTTGGCCGATCGGCCTCGCGTTCTGCAGCGCTCTTGTCGTGCTCTATACAGTGGCCACAGAAGGTCCGATCGCACTTCGATTGTATGATCCGAAACAATCCCTGGTGTTCACCGTACCCATCGGCCTGTACGTGGACCGCTTGAGCGCAGTCATGATGGTGTTAATCTCCGGGATCGGCACGATTATTTACACCTACTCCATCGAGTACATGGACCAGGATTTACATCAACGACGTTATCTTGCTCTAATTGGAGTCACTATTTTCGTCCTGCTCTGTCTCGTATCCAGCGCGAATCTGCTGATGCTATTCATCCTCTGGCAGTTGCTAAGTTACCTCCTCTATATCCTCGTTCACAATCATGGTCACCGAGATACGCTTGAGAGTGCGTTTCGCACATTTACCCTCCTTCGGGTTGGCGACATTGCCTTTCTTGGAGGGATTGCCCTGGCCTACTCGCTCTATGGGACGTTGGAATTTCCGGATCTGTTCGCCGTTGCCGTACAATCCACCACGACCGTTTCTCCGTTTCCTGGTGTAGAATTTGACGGCTCCACAGCCGTCACCTTGTTGCTCCTGATCGGAGGGATGAGCAAATCCGCCCAATTCCCATTCCATGTCTGGCTTCCTCGCTACTTATATGCTCCCACACCCGTCACTGCCCTGTTGCATGCGGGTATCATCAACGCTGCGGGATTTCTGATCAACCGCATGGCTCCCCTTTTTGGGATGAGTTCGACGACTCTCCATGTTGCCTTCGTCATCGGCACGTTGACAGCAGTTCTCGGGGCAACCATGATGTTGGTGCAAAACGATATCAAGAACATGCTTGGATTCTCCACGATCGGTCAAATGGGCTACATGGTCATGGAGTGTGGCTTAGGAGCGTTTTCTCTTGCCGTGTTCCATCTGATTGCGCATGGACTGTTCAAGGCCACGGTGTTCTTGAACTGCGGGAACGTGATTCACAAGGCCAGACATGAGCCATCACTTCCCCATCTCGGGCATCAGGCTGATGAAATACGTTACTCTCCCCTCACCTGGACCACTGGATTCATCACGACGCTGCTGATCCCTCTGCTCATTCTGCTGGCGACTCACGGCGTGTTGGAGATCCCGCTCTTGGAATCCCAGGGAACCGTCATCTTTCTCTTCTTTATCTGGATTACGTCTTCGCAAGCGATTCTCACCCTGACTCGGCTACGGGCAGTGGCCTCGTGGAAGGTGTCGGCTGCAATGTTAGTCACTCTCTTGTTCATCGTGTTTGTCTATCTGTTTGCTGTCGAATCCTTCACGGCATTCCTGTACCCAAACCCGGCAGAGGTTGCCTTGTACTTTAAGACCGCGGAGCTGCCGACCTGGCTCTTCGATCTCATGCTCGTCGTATCGACACAGCTGACGATTGCCGGCTGGATCTATGTCTACATGCGTGCTCATGGTCGAACAATATGGAGCCCACCATGGATCGACGATCTCCGTATTCGCCTGTACGTTTTGGTTCTGAATCGATTCTATGTGGATCCAGTCTTGTATCGAGCGAGCCGTGCGTTGACGTCCGCAATTCAACGCCTGGATAAGTACGCACAAGAACGGGCACGATGATCGACGTCTGTTGTGTTCTGTGGAGAGCTCAATCCTCGCGCTTCGTATAGGGCACCGATGCCTTATCCACGGCCGCGTGTTGGATGACAACCGATAAGCGGGAAGACACCGTAGTAATGGTTAGCTGGCCTCTCGTCTCAAGAGACATCAAAGATCTAATGGAATGAAAAGATGGACGCTTTTCAAGAACCAGGAGAAATGACGTGCTTCAGTCGTTCATTCTAGCCGTTCCCCTCTTCTTACTCCTCGCCGCTGGCATCGTAATGATCGGCGCCGACACGTCGCGCCGGATCCGTGAGAAGCTAGCCTCCTGCCCGATCGGACTTGCATTCCTGAGTTCGCTCGTCACGCTGTACATGGTGACACACGAGGGTCCCAGCGCCATACGGTTCTATGATCTGTCCTCCGTGACTTCCATGATCATTCCCCTTGGCCTGTACGTTGACCGACTGAGCGCGGTGATGATGACGCTGATTACCGCCGTTAGCCTGATCATCTATGTCTATTCCACAACTTACATGTATCAGGATGGTCATGCACGCCGGTATCTCGCTTTAATTTGTCTGACAGATTTCGTCTTGATCTGCATGGTCTCTAGCTCCAATCTCATGATGCTCTTTCTTTTTTGGCAACTACTGAGCTATTTGCTCTACCTACTCGCGCACAACCATGTGCATGTCGGAACATTGGCGGGTGCGTTCAAGACATTTACGATCTTACGCATTGCCGATACGGCATTTCTGGCCGGTATTGTGCTCGCCTTTCAGTTGTACGGCACCTTGGAGTTTCATGAACTGTTTGCAAGAGCGGCTGCGACGCCCATGACCCTGTCCCTCATGCCTGGCGTGGACGTCAACGGCACCACGGCAATCACGTTTCTTATTTTTATCGGCGCAATGGGGAAGTCGGCCCAGTTTCCTCTCCATCTATGGTTACCTGGATCGCTCTTCGCCCCGACGCCCGTCCATGCCTTGCTGCACGCCGGCATTATCAATGCCGGGGGGTTTCTCATCAACAGACTGGCACCCCTGTTTGGGATGAGCTCAACCACCTTACATATCGCGTTCGTCGTAGGAACGCTGACGGCAGTCCTCGGAGCTTCTATGATGTTGGTGCAGAGCGACATCAAGAAAACGCTCGGTTTTTCCACAATCGGGCAAATGGGTTATATGATTATGGAGTGCGGGCTTGGGGCGTTTTCGTTGGCTGTATTCCATTTGATCGCGCATGGCCTCTTCAAGGCCACCGTGTTCCTTTACTGTGGCAACGTCATTCACAAAACGCGACAAGATCCACATTTCCCCCAGACGGACCACGCAATTAGCGATGAGGTAGGATTCTCTCGCCTCACTTGGTCCACTGGTTTCGTGACGACGCTGTTTATTCCGTTGCTTATTTTGCTAGGTACTCACGGAGTCTTGCGCATTCCACTACTTGAATCACAGGGAACCGTCATCATCCTCTTTTTCATTTGGATCACCTCGTCGCAGGCCATCTTGACACTCACGCGTCTTCGCGCGGTCGCATCTTGGAAAGTGTCAGCAACGATGTTGGTTACCCTGCTGTTCATCGTCTTCAATTATCTGTTCGCTGTTGAGTCGTTCACGGCCTTTCTCTATCCAAACCCGGAGGAAGTGGCCTCCTATTTTAAGGCTGCAGACCTTCCAGACTGGCTCTTCGATCTCCTCCTCATCGGAGCAACCGGCCTGACCGTTCTCGGGTGGTGTTACCTCTACCTCAAAGCCCATGGGCGAACCGTTTGGACACCAGCTTGGATCGAGGGCTTGAGAGTGAGACTCTATACGGTGTTTATTAATCGACTTTATGCAGATGAAATCTATCGATCGATCGGCTTGAAGGCCGAGCAATTGATTCATCGGATCGATAAACTGGAACGGGGATGGTCACGATGATGGAATTCTTTGCACCATCGCTGCTGACCGCCATCCCACTTCTGGGAGCCCTCCTGAGTGTGCGTTTCTGGTCTGACCCGAAACGCGTCAAGACTTGTTCTATCGCCTCGTCGATCCTCACCCTTGCCTTGATGTTAGGCATGGCGAAGCTTCTGCCGCCTTTGCCCACCGGACTTCTTTCACTCTACCTCCTGCCGTTGGGAGCACTGACGTCCGTCCTAAGTCAGCCGCTCCACGAGGATCACCGTTTCTCTTGGATGGTGACATTAGTCTGTTTGGGTTTTGGAATTGGAACGCTCACTGGTCGCGATGTATCTGGGTCCTTCTTTCTCATGATGCTGATGGTCACCATCATCGCGGTGCTGTATCGCCATCACACCGCTTTGTGGCCGATGTCATGGTGGGGCGTCGGCCTGTTGATTTTCGGGCTTGTTTGTCTGGGTATTTCGATGTTAACCGCTACGCCACTGTCATCCATCGCTTCGCTGATGACGTGCGCCGTACTGCTGCCACTGGCTCCGTTCCACGGCGGTTACCTTACAACCGTGACACGACTGCCCGGAAATCTTCCTTCGTTCGTCGTATTATTGCTGCCAATTGTCGGCCTCCATCGGCTCTCGATCATTCTGTCGACAATTCCGGATGATGTGATATCGGTCGTGATTGTTTTGGCGCTCGTCGGGGCCCTCTATAGCGCCGTCAAGGCTCTCGCGCAATCGCGAGTCCGTTTGGTCTTGGGCTATGGAAGTCTCTCCTTCTTTTCAATTGTCTGGTGGTTTGCCGCTACAACCATGGCCACAACACCCCGAACAGCCCTCTTAGTTGGAGCGATAGGCCTGGCGACCAGCGGACTCTTGATCGCCTGGCAAGTGATCCGCACACGGTACGGAGACGACGTAGACCCGCAAGCCATCAGCGGACTGGCCGCGGCGATGCCGAAATATGCTGTTGTGCTTTCTTTGCTGGGTCTGGCCGCAATGGGAATTCCGCCTTTCGGCGTATTTGCCGGATTTATGGGATTGGTGCTGACCTCGCCTCAGGCCCCGGTCTTCGGTCTTTTCCTCGTGCTGGGAGCCTGGCTTGCGGCTTCCTGGTATATTATGCAGCTGGTGCAGCAATTGCTTTTTGGGGCAAGCCGCCCTGGTCTGCGCTACACGGATCTCTTACATCCAGAATTAATTTCTCTGGTAGTCGTCGTGTTGGTTCTCCTGGCATTGGGGTTGATCCCGTCTACTCTATTTGGCCCGGAGCAGCCTGTTCAACCGCAAACGACGGTATTCCTGGAGTCGCTCGCATGGCGGAACTAGAACACGCTTCCGATATCGAGTCTCGGCGAATGGAGCTGCGAGGAATCGTCCGACTCGCGGGGGAAGTCATTGCGCAATATTGGCCGATGCGGACCTTCGTCCACCACAATCCATTGCATGGTATCGAGTACCTTTCGTTTGAAGAGGCGGTTCGGCGTGGAAAGCAATTCTTGAATGGAAACGGGTATCTGCCCAGCCAAGTGTATCGGAAATTCCTCAAAGCCGGGCGCATACAATCGCACCATCTTGATGACGCGCTCAAGCCGCTGACCATGGATAAGCAGGTCCTCCTGGGCACACACACGGTTACGCACGCGTCCGTCCTGCGCGCTTGTTTGGCTGAGGGGCTCTGTAGCCCGGGCAATGAACCGCTTGATGATCAGCTCCCAGACCCGTCACGCCGTTTGATCGATGACCTTGCCACTCGCCTCAAACCTGTTATGGTTTTTCCAGACCTCGCCGAGCAGATTGACACCACGCTGAGGCGTGACGAAGCGGCGCTCGGCCGATGGCTTACACTCTCACACTGGTGCGATGAGACCCTCGGCACTCAGATCGTCCAGCAAATCAACGATCAATTGATCAAATGGTGTGAGGCCTTTCTCGACGAGGGGCATGCCACCTGGGCCATGCCGGAGCGTGAAAAGGGCCTGTATGGGGCCTGGAAAGCTATAGCCTCCCACGAATGGTCTGTCTGTGACATTAAGGACAGCCGGGAAAAGATCCAGCGACTCCCTGATTACCCCGAGGATGCGCTCTTGGAAAGCCTAGATGCGATGGGCATCCCCTCTGATCTTCGGCAGGATTATCTGTCGTTGCAATTAACTGCCCTCCCTGGATGGGCCGGCTTCATCAAGTGGCGTGGAGAGGAACGAGACTATCCCTGGCAACAGGCATATCCTGCCGGCTTGGTGAAATTCTTGGCCATCCGCCAGTGGTATGCACGAGAGCTGGTACAGAAGGCTTGCCAGGAGCTGCTCGGTATTGAAGGCCGATTTGATGCAGTAGCCGACTACATGCACAGCCATGCGGAAGAATACTATCTCAGGCGGCAGCGAGTGGCTGGTCGCTTGCCAGCCCTTTATGCTGAAGAAGTTGACCGCCTGGCCCATCACAGAAGCGCTGGGTGGAAGGCTGTCCTCGAACGATACCGAATGGAAGTGGTCCCACGACAAGAAGCAGCCACACTCCGTGGTGCCGCCAAAAAGCTACTTTCGTTGGTTGGATGTTCGAAGATTGAGGCTGTCCTACTGAACGATTGCTCATCATCAGATCTCAAGCGGCTCGTGGATTGGATGGAGAATTTTCCCGAATCTGAACATGGGCCGGTGTGGCTCCACGCACTTGAATCCAGCTATCAGGAACATCTGCTAGGAGAACTCCGAGCTCGTCCCTACAGCCTAGATCGGTTGGACACGAAGCGTCCCTATTCGCAATCGGTCTACTGCATAGACGTGCGCTCTGAGCCCTTTCGGCGGCATCTTGAATCAATGGGCCCTCACGAAACCTATGGTTTTGCCGGATTCTTCGCCGCGTTCATACGCTACCGAGCCTGGGGGAAAGAACACGATACGGAACAGTTCCCGGTGATTATGCGGGCCAAGAACGAAGTCCGTGAAATTCCTCGTAGTTACCTGGACCATAAGGTTTTACAGCACGAAGCTCGAGCCAGATGGGTACATGCGGGCCATACCCTCTTGCACGATTTAAAGGAGAATGTCGTGACCCCGTATGTCATGGTGGAATCGTTAGGCTGGTTCTACGGCCTTCCGATATTTGGCAAGACTCTATTGCCCTCGCTTTACCAACGCGTGACTGCCTGGTTTCGTCGACTATCAGCTCCGTTACTTCCTACCACCCTCACGGTTGACAAACTAGCACCCGGAGAGACCGCGGAAATGCTCAATGCAGAGCAACAGGCACTGGTCAGGAAAGCCTTGCAGGAGCGATTCGGGCTACGCACCTCCAGGATTACGCCTGCCCTTGTTGATGCCTTGCGTCAACGTGCCCTGGGCGTTGGGGAAGATGCTAACTCATTGATCTTGAATGAAGAAACCACTCGCGCGGGAATTCCATCGGAGATGGTCAACGAGTTTATTGAAATGCTCCAACGGCAATACGATCTGAATGCACGAGCCATTTCTCGGCACAAGGAGCGTATCACGAGAACCGGTTTCACTCTAGAAGAGCAAATCCTTACGGTTGATACCGCGCTCCACATGATGGGACTGACCAAGAACTTTGCACGGCTCGTCCTCTTCTGTGCGCATGGGAGCAGCTCCGACAATAATCCGTACGAATCCGCGCTTGACTGCGGCGCCTGCGGCGGTAACGAGGGTAAGCCCAACGCGCGCGTCTTGGCCATGATGGCCAACAATCAGACGGTACGGGAACGCCTAAAAAAAACCGGCATCGACATTCCAACTGATACGCATTTCATCGCCGGACAGATGAATACAACGACCGACGAGGTACAGCTCCTCGACTTGGAAGATGTGCCACCAACTCATCGGGCCGATCTAGCTCGACTGCAAGATGACCTGAAGGAAGCTTCACACCTCACGAGCCAAGAACGATGTCGGCGCTTTCCTGAGGTTCAGCAGACCCTTCCCGAACGGACAGCACATGCACACGTCCGTAAGCGCAGCGTCGACTGGAGCCAGGTCCGGCCCGAGTGGGGGCTTTCAAACAATACTTCCTTCGTCATTGGACGGCGTGAATTAACTAAGGGACTGGACCTGAGCGGTCGGGTGTTCCTGCACTCGTATGACTATCGTGAAGATCCGAGCAATCGACTGCTTGAGGTGCTGCTCACAGCCCCTCAAGTTGTGGCGCAATGGATCAATATGGAACATTATTTTTCTGCGGTCGATAACGACGTGTATGGAAGCGGGAGTAAAATCTACCACAACGTGGTGGGACGGTTTGGTGTCATGTCTGGCCCATGGAGCGATCTTCGTCTTGGACTGGCAAGGCAAACCGTCATGAACGGTGACATCCCGTACCATGAGCCGATGCGACTGCTGACGATCGTTGAAGCTCCACGGAATGGAATCGAAAAACTCATCGCACGACATGAGGTCCTTCAGCACTATTATCATAATGAATGGGTTCATCTGGTCGTGCTCGATCCTCAAGACGGGAGCTGGTACCGATATCGACCGAATGGGGAATGGACCTGTATTGCGCCACAAGTGGTCGCACATGTTGAATAACCTATTGATCGGAGAAGGCAGAGATTGGAAAGGAGCGGTGCAATGGGCAGTTTGAGTTTGCATCCGATGAAAGAGATTCGTGTGATTGTTGCAGGGGAACACCGGGCATTCGTGACCGAGTTGCTCGACCGTGTTCACGCGAGCGGCTACACCATCATCGGTAATATTTCTGGAAAGGGGCATCATGGAGTCCGTGAAGCGCATTTCATGTTCAGCGAGCAGGAGAGCCTTGAGATGATTTTAACGGTCGTGCCGGAAGACAAGGTTGAGCCGATCCTTGCCGGCCTCCGCCCGATCTTCGAGCGGCATTCCGGATTTGTGTACGTCGCGGACGTGGCCGTCAGCCGTCAGGAATACTTCGGGAAGAAGAAGGGTGCCAATCCCTGACGGAAGGTTGGACGATGGGCGGGCGAGGACCCCACTCTTTCTACTGGTAGTAAATTGAGGATATAATCTAAAGAATGCATTTGAAGCCCATGAGCGGACGATCCTTGTATGTGAAAGGCGCAATCATGAAGACCCTCGCCCTATGGTCTATACTTGTCGCTCTTCCCACGGTAAGCCTCGCCGAGATGCCACAACATACAGAGGTCTGTGTGGCGGCTACGGATAAAGACATTGCCGCCTTATTCGACCGCTGGAATGAGTCGCTCAAGACGGGCGACCCTTACAAAGTTGTCGCCAACTACGCACCGAAGTCCGTCTTGCTTGCCACAGTGTCGAGCAAACCCCGGTTTACCGTGGATGAGAAGGCAGATTACTTTCACCACTTTCTGCAGAATCAGCCGGACGGGCGTATTGATTCTCGTACGATTGAGCTCGATTGCAACCTGGCAATCGACGAAGGGCTCTACTCATTCACCTTCAAGAAGACTGGTGTCACTGTAAAGGCCCGATATAGCTTCACCTATAAGTGGGATGGCAACCAGTGGCTGATCACGAGCCACCATTCATCCAGAGTCCCGGCTGAGGAAGCGCCTCTTGAAGAGCCGCCCCACGCCGTGGCGCGCCATTCGGAAGTCTGTGTGGCAATCACCGAAAAGGAGATCGAGGCCTTGCTTGAGCGATGGAGGGAATCCATTCAGAGCGGAAACCCGCACAAGGTTATCAGCCATTATGCGTCGAAGTCCGTCTTACTCCCTCTCTCCTCGACCAAGCCTCGGTTGACGCTCGATGACAAAGAGGACTATTTCCGACAGTTTCTCAAGAACAAACCGCTGGTGCATATCAAGTCCCACACCATCGAGCTCGATTGCAACACAGCCATCAACGAAGGGCTATACACTTACACCTTCCAGAAAACCGGGACTATCGTCAACGCCCGATACAGCATCGTTTACAAGTGGGATGGCCTGCAGTGGTTGATCACCAGTGACCACTCGTCAATCTACCCACAGTAACTTTAACGAATACCAGAGTCATGTTGATAGCACCGGACGCCACCCTGCCTGACAGGTTGCTACCCATGAACTTAGGAATACGTATCTATCTTACCAAACATCAGCTCCTCCCACGAACGGCTAGTTGCGAATCTGACTCCCTCGAAACTATACTGGGCCCCTTAGTTTGAGCTCTGTTTCACGTAGCAACCTGTTTTTACATATCTATAACGTGCCAGGGGTGATCAATCCACAATGGGGAGGAGAGGTCATGAGGGCTTTTGTTTTATTGCTGGCGGCTGTTGCTGTGACCGTAGTGGGCTGTGCGGGAAAACCAGTTGACACGGCGAAAGCCGATTCTCTTCATAAATTTAACCACGTGGTCCCGAAACATTCCGAAGTGTGTGTGGCGGCCACCGAGGAGGATATTGAGGCTTTGTTTGACCGCTGGAACAGCTCACTACAAACTGGGGATGTTCACAAGGTCTCCGCCCACTACGCGCCAAAGTCCGTGTTGCTGCCGACGGTGTCGAGCAAACCACGACTCACGGCCTACGATAAAGAAGACTATTTTCACCATTTTATGGAAAACCAACCGGTCGGGCACATCGACTCTCAAGACGCTCGTGAAATCGAGATTGATTGCAATTCGGCGATCGATACAGGACTCTATACCTTCACCTTCAAGAAGACCGGTGCCTCTGTGAAAGCGCGGTATACGTTTACCTATAAGTGGGACGGGAAACAATGGTTGATCACCAGCCACCATTCGTCCGCTCTGCCCACGGTAGATGCTCCTCCGGCGCACGTTCACCAAGCTGTTGCGCAACATGCGGAAGAATGCGTAGAGGCCAGTGATGAGCAGATCGCCGCTTTATTCGACCGCTGGAATGGAGATCTCCAAACGGGAGATGTTCATAAGGTGGCCGCCCATTACGCACCAACATCTCTTCTTCTACCGACCGTATCGAGCAGGCCCCGATTTACAGCTGTTGACAAGGAGGACTACTTCCACCATTTTCTCGAGAACCACCCAGTGGGAAGCATTGACTCGCGTGAAATCGAGATCGATTGCAACACGGCGATCGACACGGGACTCTACACCTTCAGATTTGAGAAAACCGGGGCCAGTGTCAAAGCCCGATACACCTTTACGTACAAGTGGGACGGGAAACAATGGCTGATTACCAGCCACCATTCATCAGCCGTTCCACCGAAGGAGTAGCCTGAATAGGCCAGGGTTTTTACGGAAAGAAACGCGAGGACCGAATTGATGGGTGATTCTTCCTCACCCCTGAACCCCTGCTAGCCCACTATCCCAGTGCCGCATCACCGGCGTCAGGTGGACCTACCATTTGAAGCCGGTGACGGCGGTGTAGATACCATTGGACGGTTTCCCCCACGGCTCCTCATGGCACGATGAGATCGTGCCTCAGTGCATACCAGCTGCACCATCGCACGATAGCCTGGCCCCATAATAATGTAATAAATTGAGAAGGAGGCTCTGAGGTCATGAGAATGAGCGCCACACCCCTACATTTGAGGCATTGTGGAAGTCCAGTCGGCTCAGCGATAAGTGACAGGCACCGGTCACGACCAGCCTCCACCATGTCACAATTCTTAAATTTGAGCCAGCACGCCAGCGATGAGGAAGTTCACTACCTGACGTCCCTGCTTGTCTATCATCTCGTTGATCGGTGTGGAGGGGAGTTGCAATTCACTCCCGAGGATATGCGACAGATCCGAGAGAAGCTCGCCAGCAAGATGGTGCAGATCCGACTCGGGAATGACTTGCGACTTCGCATCATCGATCGCCTACCCGAACTCCAGTAAGCAACCTGCTCGTAGAGGGTAGAGGGCCACGAAAGCCATCATCCTGGTTCGATCCCTCCCCCCACCCATCCCGATTGGTGAGAGTCATAGCCAGACCGATCTTTGCCATGCTCTCTTACAGATTGATAAACAGCTGAAATAAGATGACGTGGTTCATCTGGTTGGCAAGGTTGGGAATCGACCGGCTGTTGAGGAGCTGATTTTGGTAACCCACGTCCAGATTGACATATTTCGAAAACGTCCGGTTGATCCCGACAAAGGCTCGGTTTTGGTCGAAGCCGGCCTGGGGCCCGCGCGCGCCGACTGTGTTCAGATGAACGAAAACTTCGTCTGACGCAACCAGTGCCCATTCTGGAGCCATCGGTAGTGGATACTGCCCTCGCAACATCGTGCGGAACCGGACGGCGGTGCCGTCCACATGCTCGATCCAACGCTCCTCAAGACGTGTGCGGCTTGTGATCGTGAAGGAGTCGAACTTTCGTTTATATTGCACTTGCTGATAGATGCGACTCTCGTCGAAGAACGGCGACTGAGGGGGCGTATGCTTCTGATTATAGTTGCCGACCCAGGCATAGCCTTGCCAGAGGGAGAGATGTTCCGTCAATTGATAGCCAAGAGCCGGACGAAGTAGCAGCTGATCGATATGGCCGTCCTCGTCCAGATCCGCGAAGCGCGGTTGAACTTCCATATACGCAAGAAAAGATGACGGCAGCTTCACCGTCATAAACACAGGCGACCATAGACGGAAGTCCTGGCTGAATGTCGAGATGGATTGAGCGAAGGTTTCTCCCCCAACCAGCAGACTCCACGCGAAAGCCACAATGGCAATACCCTGCCCCCACTGACGTGCATGTTGATTGGCTGCTCTATCCTGCATGATTTCTCCTCAAGCGGGCATATGTCTACGACGCCCAAGCAAGGCCCACACCCTGGTCTCAAAGAAGGCGATCACCATCCCTGTCATTCTCACTCCACAACGACCCCTGGTCGGGCTGAGACGGCTGACCCATGCGTTGTCTTCGGCAGTCCTTATACCTCGTCCAGCAAGCGAGAGGCCAGTCAATAATGTGAGTGATGAGACTTGTCGATTGTTATGGATTGCACCCCCAAAAGGATTGTGCTAGCTACTCATCATGCTGTCTATTTCTTCATCGGTCTCTATTCCCGATCATGACATCGAGATTCATGCCATCCGCTCGCAAGGTGCTGGCGGGCAAAATGTCAACAAGGTCTCGACGGCCATACATCTACAATTCAATATTCGCGCCTCTTCCCTGCCACCGTTCTACAAAGAAGAATTGTTGAAGCTGCGAGATCACCGCATATCAGCCGAGGGTATCATCACGATCAAGGCGCAGCAGCATCGGACACAGGAGCGAAACCGTGAGGACGCGCTGGAGCGGCTCCGCCTTTTGATTCAGAGCGTCGCCATCCCGCGCAAGAAGCGAAGGCCGACCAAGCCGACGAAGGGTTCACAGAATCGGCGGATTGAGGGAAAGAAGCGGCAGGGGCGCTTGAAGACGTTGCGGAAAACACTCGATGAGTCTTGATTACGATCGGATCACGGCCGACGTGGCGGCAGGATCTTAGAATTGAGCTTTGTAGGTCGCTTTGACGGCGTTGGCCTGGAGCTGTTCAAGCACCGTTCGGGCTTCGGGGATAAAGTCGGCCCGGTTGTGTTGTTGAGCGAGGGTTAAGGCATCGGAAGCCAGCGTCACGGCTTCCTGATGTCGACCATGCTCGCATCGAACTTTGGCAAGGGATAAGCGAGCATTGACGGCTTTCGGCGCTCGGCTCACCACCTGCTCCAAAAGCGCCTCCCCTTTTTCAGCATCGCCCCCCAATAGGCTCGGCAGCTTCACGAGTAATGTTCCTTTCGCCGAGAGCGCATCGATGTGAGCTGGATCAAGTTCAAGGGCCCGGTCAAGTTCGTTCATCATGCGGCGGAGCCCAAAGAGCGAGGTGAGGGATTCTCCGTCGACACGGAGCAGCTCTCCGAGGTTGCAGAATAACGCAAAGTGGGCATCGGCGCTTCCCTCATCCGCTGCCACCGCGCGCTCCCCCACGATCTGCCCCTGTTGAAAATGTGCTAGGCGCGTCGCACGATCCACGGCCAGTCTCCCGCGATGACATTCTTCAAGAGCTTGTTTAGTAAGATGCTCGCCTGACTCCAGCGCGGGAGATGCTATCGGCAGGCAGAACAAGCCACTTGCCACAACCCCCACCAGGACAAGAGTGTTCATCCTCATCAGTCAGACATCCAACGGGAAAACAGCACCATGCAAGTAACCGGCTGAGGTGACCGCAAACAAGGTGCCACCCACTTCCTGTGCGGACGCATGTACAACTGATTGATTAAAAATAGTTTCTTTGTCATCGCACTTGGTTCATCAAACGAATAGTAACGACTGATGGACACGTTACAGCCAACATGTGAACAGAGAAGGTGCGAGGTGCCTTCATCAAGTCGTCTGGATTTGGCGCGGGTCTTCGGTCGCCGCCCGATGGGTCAGGAGCTCGCCTGTTCACTGGGAGCCATCATGCCCAGAATATTGAATCCGCCATCCACGTAGATCACTTCACCGGTAATACCCCGTCCCAACGAGCTGACCAGGAACAAGGCCGTGTCGCCGACCTCACCTTGTTCGGTTGGACGACGGAGTGGCGCAAATTCCTTATGCAGATCGACCATCTTAGAAATGCCCGAGACCCCGCGCGCGGCAAGGGTCTTAATCGGCCCTGCGGAGATGGCATTTACCCGGACATTCTGAGGACCGAGGTCATACGCCAAGTAGCGGACCGTGGCTTCAAGCGCAGCTTTGGCGACACCCATCACGTTATAGTGAGGCACGACGCGCTCGCTCCCCAGATAGGTAAGCGTGACGATGGAGCCCCCGGCAGTCATCAACGGCATGGCGGCCCTGGTGACGGCCACGAGCGAATAGGCGCTGATGTCGAGCGCCATGGCAAACCCCTGTCGACTCGTATTCACAAATAGACCCGCGAGTTCTTCGCGCGGAGCGAATGCCAAGGAGTGGACAAGGAAATCGATTTGGCCGACTTCTTTCTGGACTTGTTGCATGAGCGAGGTGATCTCCCCGTCATTGCTCACATCGCAGGGAAACGCCTTCGAGCCGGGTAAGGTGGCAGCCAGCTCCTCCACGTTTTGTTTCAGCCGTTCGTTTTGATAATTGAAGAGGAGCTGAGCGCCCTGGCTGGCCACTGATTGGGCGATGGCCCAGGCGATGCTGTGTTTATTGGCCACACCGATGATGAGTCCTTTTTTCCCCTTCAGCAACATTGGTCAGATTCTCCTTCATTGGGCATTGAGGGGCCTTGTTCAGCACGACGCGTTGTCTAGTTGGTGGCTGTCTCGCCTAGGTGCACAAGTCCCGACTGGCACGCGACAACGAGGACGGAAGATACCATGTTTTGAGAGGACTGTGAATCAGGTCGGGAGACAAATCGTAGCATAAGCTGTGGGCCTGTTTCTGTGGCAATGTCGTAGAGACCCGCGCCATCCTGCCACAGAATGTAACCCAAGGGAGAATCTCTTTTCCGTGGGGTGACTCTTTCGAACCTACTGATTTCTTAGCGCGACTGACGCAGCGCCCTGGTGCATACAGACTGGCACTGAGCTTGCTGGTTTACCTGCATAGGTACCAAATAATCGGTACATATTGATAATCTCAAGGAGGGAATACGTGATGAAAAGCATGTTGATGGCAGTGATGGCAGTCGCAGTGGCAGTCACCTTCAGTGCACCAGCCTTCGCTGGCGAGAAGAAGGAAGAGAAGAAGGGCGGCCACGTGGTGATGGCTGAAGAGAAGAAAGACAAGAAGGGTGGCCACATGGACACCTATGGCGACAAGAAGGAAGAGAAGAAGGGCGGCCATGCCGACACCTTCGGCGAAGAGAAGAAGGATAAGGGCGGAAAGTAAGACTCCGTCTGGTGGGGTTTGTCTTGGGGGCACTTCCACTTCTTTGTGTGGAGTGCCCTCAGGTTGTTTTTAGCCCTCTAATATACACCGCCTGTAACCCAACAATCGTTTTGCCATCTCGAATCGTCCCATCTACGATTCTTTCCATCGCAGCGGTCAACGGCATCTCGACGATCTCCAAGACTTCGTCGTGATCCAGTTGCTGCCTGCCTTTTATCAATCCGCTGGCCTTGTAGACATGAATCACTTCATCCGCAAAGCCTGGGGCGGTAAAGATACTGGAGAGTAACTCAAACGAAGCCGCGCGATAGCCGACCTCTTCCTCCAGCTCGCGTGCCGCGCAATGCAATGGGTCTTCACCGGGAGAAAGTTTGCCCGCGGGAATTTCATAAATAAATCCCCCGGCCGCATGACGGAACTGCCGAATCAAGACCACGGTCCCATCATCTTTGATCGGCACAACTGCAGCAGCCCCCGGATGGCGGATGGTCTCGAGATCAATCGTCACGCCATTCGGTAATTGCACGGTGTCGACATTCAGCGTGACGACCTTCCCAGTATAAATATTCCGAACCATGCGAGATGCTCCTCAGTTGACTGTGGTCAGCATTCCACTGGTTGCAGAGAGCCGATGATGCGGGCAACCATTACTTGGCGGAACGTTTATAGAATGCCGCCTTCACCACCTTGGCCGGAACCGCTTTTCCTCGAATGTCGATACAGAGATCCGCTCCGACGTCACTATACTTCGTGGACACATAGCCCAAACCGATCCCTTTCTGAAGAAGGGGAGAAAGATTGCCGCTGGTCACTTCTCCAATGGGCGTCTGCGGTGACGAAGAAGAGAGGATGGTGAACCCATGGCGCGGAACAGCTTTTTCGAGTAACTCAAAGCCCACAAATCGGCGAGACACACCCGCTTGCTTCTGTGTCAGTAACGCAGGCTTGCCGATAAAGTCTCCCTTCTCGAACCGCACAGCCCATTCCGCGCCGGCCTCAATCGGTGTCGTGCGTTCATCGATATCGTTGCCGTAGAGCAGATAGCCCATCTCCAGACGCAGGAGATCCCGTGCCCCGAGTCCCGCCGGCTTCAACCCAAACGACTTGCCTGTGTCCAACAGCTTGTCCCAGACTGGGCCGGCTGGTCCGTACACATAGAACTCGTAGCCGAATTCTCCGGTATAGCCCGTTCGTGCAACCAGGCACTCCACATCCGCGACTCGCACCATTGTGGATTCTCTAAGCTTCAGCTGCTCCAACTGTGGCAATCCGACCGCTGCGACGATGGCTCGCGCCGCCTGTCCCTGCAGGGCGATCTGCGCGAGCTCTGCGGAACGGTCGGAGACCTGACAGTCAGAAACCACCCGGCTGTGATCCGTCAGCCACGCGATAATCTTCTCTCGATTGGACGCATTCACACACAACAGAAATTCCCCGGCCCTCGCCAAGCGATAGACGAAGATATCGTCCTTGATGCCGCCCTGCTCGTTACAGACCATCGAGTACTGCGCCTGCATAGGCCGCAACGCTGCAAGATCATTGGTGGTCATGCGCTGAAGGAACGACTCCGCGCCGGAGCCGGTGACGACAATGCGCCCCATGTGGCTGACATCGAAGAGACCGGCCTTGCTGCGAACCGTGTGATACTCATCCACCACGCCACTGTACTGGATGGGCATTTCCCAGCCGGCAAAGTCGACCAGCTTGGCGCCGGCGGCGCGATGTTGTGTGATGAGCGGTGTCTGCTGCACGGTCGTGCTATCGCACCCCGAGCAATTCGACGTCGAAAATCAGCGTGGCATTCGGTGGGATGACACCACCGGCACCTTGTGGTCCATAGCCCAAATTAGATGGGATGGTAAGTTTGCGCTTGCCTCCCACCTTCATCCCCTGTACCCCTTCGTCCCAGCCCTTAATGACACGCCCGGCGCCGAGAGGAAATGAAAATGGCTGTCCACGATCGACGGAGCTATCGAACTTTTTGCCGTTCTCCAGCCAACCGGTATAGTGGACGCTCACCGTCTTGCCGGACACGGCCACGTCTCCAGTTCCGACCACCTGATCCAAGTAGTTGAGCCCGGACGACGTCGTAATATCCTGCGCGTTTGACCCCTTTTCGCTCGCTGCCATAATGCGTTCTCCTCCTAATATCGATGTCAGAACCAACAACGTGACCATTGACGAGATGGATAGAAATTTCATAGCGCGTCTCCTTCTTGTCACCTGTATGGCATGAGAGAGATTGTTCGGTCAACTGGAGTTTGGCTACGAATCCCGCTCGGCAAAGAGTGCGAGGCTGGCGGTATACCCGTGCAAGAAATTACGATGGCCGATAGGTCCGATCTCGCCTTGTGCGAAGAATCCCGCGAGAGGAATCGGTCCCAGGCGTTCCGTGGTCGCAGCCGCATCATGGTTCGGCTGTCCAAAGAGCCCTCGACCTCGGCCACAACAGCTGAACATGAGCGCACCGAGGGCAGGATGCCGATGGCCGGCTCGGTCGGTCGCCAGCAAAGCGTGCAAGTCTTCCGTGGCGGACTCCGCATCGCGCAGATGAAACTGTACCGTCTGGCCTTCTTGCACCACATCACCGATCGCGACAGCACCCGTGGTGCGATCGGCGCCGAGCAGATTGCGAATGAGAAAATCTCCGCGCTCGAAGCGGTTTCGATGTTCATCGACTACAATACCTAGGTGCAGTGCCCGATTGGCTCGCAGCCGGTCTTCCTCCGACAGGGATTCGAACACTGCCTGCAGCCGCTCCAACGCCGGCGCGCCCCCGAGTTCATGCAGCAGATTGCGCTCCGCTTTCGTCACGACAAATCGCTCACCGATCAGGCGACAGCCTTGAGAGATGACTGGACGAATCGCCACCGCCCCTGACAGGCGGGCACCCACGAGCCCGCCATCGAAGACCTGGTCATTCAGCACCAGCCGGTTCATGCCGGCTTCCTGCCCGCCTCCGGCCAATCCTCCGACCGCCATTGCTCCAGGGTAGCGCTCTTCCAATATCCCCAGGATATCTTGAATGGGCGCGGTGAAGGGATCGGCGAGCAGAAGGAACGACGCCTCTTGAGCCCCCGGCTCAGGCCATCCCGAGAGGTGAAATTGATCCTGCGTCGGGGAAAACGACGATCGCAGCGGGTGCAGATGGACGTCAGGAAGGAGAGCGGCCCAGACGGTCACCGCCGGAGCGGTTTCCACTTCCTCTGCTCCAGCAATCACACCCTCTCCACTGCAGCCGATCAGGAGGTTCGGACAGAGCGTCTCTGTCAGCACCTGCGCCAACACCTCGGCCTGCTCGGCATGGTGCGCGGAGAAGAAGAGGCAGGCCAGATCAACCGACTTGGCACCGAGCTGCGCTCGAATGTCTTTGGCCACAGCCAGAGCCGCAGATTTTGTCTCTATTGCTTTCGAAAGAGCCACAGCAAACTGCACGGTTGCGCCTCGTGATGTGGACAGATCGATGAGCCTGACAGGAGAGTGGGTCGCGTAAGCTCGGACCGAGCTGAGAGTCAGACCCCTGGATCCATCCGCTGGGCTCGGGTCTGCGCGAGCTTCTTATAATACCGCCAGAGATACGAGTGGTAGTCGTCGACTTGTGCCAGGAGGTAGTGCAGTTCGGTCGGGTCCTCGGTTTCCAACGCGTGCACCATCCTCTCCTTGAGGAACTCAGCAAAGGCTTCTGTCTTTTGCACCGCCGTCAGCAGTTGGAGTCCGCCGCCGATCTGGTAGTCGCCCATACCATTCCTCCTTATTAACTCTCGCAGGATAGCGAGGGAGTCGCCATATTTGCAAGCTTGGTTCACCTTACAAGAAACGTTCAGACATTCAGTTGATCAGTTGCTTCGCGAGCCGGACAGGAGTGTTTGGAGGCGGCCTAGGTCGATGGCCTCAATCCGATGCCCGTCGCGTCCTGTAACCGTCGTCGCCATGGTGAGGGCGTTGAGGATGGCCTCTTCCGTGGCCTCGACGGTGGCCGTGATGAGCGGATTCAGATGGGTATCAGCCAGATGGGTCAGTTGGTACGTGGGATCTTTGGGATAGTGTGGAAGGACGTTCGCCGTCGACAAGGCGAGCATGAAGTCGCCGCTGCTGTGTCGAGCGGTGGAGCCCGTGCGGGCGAGGCCCAGTGCGGCGCGCTTCGCTAGTCGCGTGAGTTGTCGACTGTCGAGCGGCGCATCTGTGGCGATGACGACGATGATCGACCCTTCGCTCTGACCGGGCGAGAGCGCCTGAGACTGTTGTTGAGGTTGTTGTGGCGGCTCGTAGAGTTTCCCCACCGGAACCCCAGCAACGACCAGTTCAGGCCTACGCCCATGATTGGCGTTCACGAGCACCCCGATGGTGTAGCCGCCTTCTTTCTCGGATAGCTTTCTCGACGTGGTGCCGATGCCGCCTTTGAATCCATAGGAGACCATGCCGGTACCGGCGCCGACCGTGCCTTCTTTCACGGGACCACCACTGGCCCCGTCGAGCGCGGCCATCACATCCTGCTCGGACACATGACGGCCTTGAATGTCATTCAATCGTCCATCGTCACATTCAGCCACGACCGGCGTGAGGGTATCGTCAGAGATGCCGATCTCTGGATACTGCCTGATCATCCAACTCATCACACCGTTGGCGACACGCGGGATGTTGAGCGTATTCGTGAGGGCGATGGGATACTCAAGGAATCCTGATTCGGTGACCCAGGCGAGGCCGGTCATTTCACCCGTGCCGTTGAGGACGAAGGAACCGGCAGCCACCTTCTTGTGCCACACATCGTCGCGTGGAATGACGACCGTCACACCGGTACGGACTGGGCCCTGGCCGGGCTTGAGCTGCCCCTCGCCTTGGATGAGGGTCACGTGACCGACTTTCACACCAGCTACGTCGGTAATGGCATTCAGGGGGCCGGGCTGATACTGCCCGATCACGATACCGAGATCTCGCAGACGTTGACGTTCTTGTGTTGATTCAGCTGTTGCTGGCGAGACGCACCCTGCGATCACGGTGACGAGGCACGACAGGGTCAACAGCCGAGCAATCCCTTGTCCTGTAGCCAGGATGAAACGGCTGGCACTAGACATCATGCGTGCTGCCCTGATGCGGAATCCGCACATCGATCTTAGGGTGTTCCGCTTGGATTGCGGCGCCGAGCGAAAGAGCCTGTTTCTCCTCACCGTGCACGATGAAAACGGTGCTGGGTCGTGGGGTGATCGCTCGCACATAGGCTAGCAAATCATTGCGGTCGGCATGGGCGGACAGGCCGTTGAATTTGACGATCTGTGCACGTCGCTTCGTTGGCACGCCGAAGATCGGGACCACATCCCAACCCTCGACCAGCTTGCGCCCAAGTGTATGTTCCGCTTGAAAGCCGACGAACACAATCACATTCGCTTCATCCTGAATGGCATGTTTCAAATGGTGAATGACACGCCCGCCCTCGCACATCCCCGATGAAGAGATGATGACACAGGGGCCTCGCATAGCATTGAGCCGCTTGCTGTCCTCGGATGATGACACGAAGTGGATGTACCGCGAGGCGAAGACGTCTCCACCGGATGAGAAGGTCTTCATGGTCTCCTCGTCATAACATTCCGGGTGGCGCCTGAACACACCCGTAGCCTTGTCGGCCAGTGGTGAATCAATATAAATAGGAATGGGCTCAACTCGCCCCTCACCCACCAGCTCCTTAATCCGCATCACCAGCTCTTGGGTGCGGCCGACCGCGAAGGCCGGCACGATGATCTTGCTTTTGTGTAGCCGCGCGTGGGCGATCAGGTCCTGGGCTTTCTTCTTCATCTCCTCGCCGGCCTGTTCGTGCAAGCGGTCGCCGTAGGTGGATTCCAGAATGAGGATATCGCAGGCTGGCGGCGGCTCCGGATCACGAAGGATCGGCATGTGAGACCGCCCTAGATCTCCACTAAACAATACGGTGGTGCTATTGCCCCGCGCCGTATATTTGACGCGGACGGCCGCCGATCCCAGGATATGCCCGGCATCATGAAACGACGCCACCACACGCGGGGCGATTTTCAGCTGATCCCCGTATCGTGCGCCTTCAAACTTTTTGACTATTTGCCTGACGTCGTTGCCGTCATACAAGGGCTGAATGCATGTTCTCCCGCGCCGCTTCTCTTGTTTATTCACGTAGCGGCAGTCGTTTTCCTGCACGCGGGCGGAATCTTCGAGCATGATGCCCGCGAGATCGGCTGAGGCCCTGGTGAGGTAGACTTTCCCGGAGAAGCCCTGTCGCGGCAACACGGGCAGCACGCCCGAATGGTCGATATGCGCATGTGACAGCAGAACGGCACCGAGCGATTTTGGGTCGAATCCCAGTTCTCGGTTTTTTCGTACCGCCTCTTCTCGTCGCCCCTGAAACATTCCGCAATCCAACAACATTCGAAAGCCGGGCACTTCCACCAGGTGTCTGCTTCCGGTGACGGAACGGGCAGCGCCATGGAATGAGAGTTTCATATCGTAGGTACTCCATTGTGGCGTGAGATGAGGTCCCAGGCTTCCTGGGCCGTTTCAGCGTAGTGAAACAGTCCCAGATCTGCCTGTGCAATTAATCCGCAATCGACCAGGAATTGCCAGTTGATGAGCCGCTCCCAAAAGTCCCGTCCGACCAACACGACGATGACGCTCTGGCTTTTCCCGGTCTGGAGCAAGGTGAGTGTTTCGAACAACTCATCGAGTGTGCCGAACCCTCCGGGAAACGCGACGAGGGCCTTGGCCCGGATGAGGAAGTGCATTTTTCTGATGGCGAAATAGCGAAACTGAAAACTGAGCCGCGGCGTGATGTAGGGATTGGGATATTGCTCGTGGGGAAGCGTAATGTTCAGCCCGATGGATTTTGCGTTGACATCGGCTGCCCCACGATTCGCCGCTTCCATGATGCCGGGACCTCCGCCGGTCACGATCACGTAATCACAGTGGCCGTCAATCTGGCAGGTCGACGACACGAGGCGGCTAAATTCTCGGGCAACATCATAATACTTAGCGAGCTCGAGCTGCCGTTTGGCTATCGCGACGTTGCGTTGACAGACGGGGTCGCGGGAGGCCTGTGCGAGTGCTTCCTCGGCCTTCTTCATCACCTGCCTTGCGACAGCTGGTTCCTGTAACCTCGCACTGCCGAAGACGACGATAGTGGATTGAATATTCTCTTCCTTTTGGATGAGTTCTGGTTTCATCAGTTCGAGCCCGATTCGAATGGGCCGAAGCTCGTCGCGCTGGAGAAATTCTGTATCTTTATCGGCCGGGATATAGGACGAAGAATGCTGGTCAGGGTCAAGGAGCGGCGAATGGTAGGATACTTCCTGATCCATGGCTGGCCATTATAGCTGTCCGACGATGACAGCGGCAATTCAATGTGTAGTAGGGGGGGGTTGTACGTGGTTAAAAGGGATAAGGATGGAACGGAGGTCTGGTGAGACTGCGTTGAAAACCTTGCTGGACTACAACCCAGTCCGGGTTACAGAACACTTGGAACTCATCGACCCCGAGTCCAGTTCTTGAAAAGATTAAATCTGGATCCACGGGTGTCCAGGGTTTCGCTAACCACCCAAAATTGACACGCGAGTATCTCAGGTTGAGGAACCGGTATGTTGCAACCAGCCCTGAATCAGCATCTGTGATGGTATCCGGTGCGCCGAGCCTGGTGACAACGTCGCTCAACGTAGTCTTTCCCGGAACGATAAAGGCGACGCTCTCTGGAGTGAGAGTGGTATTGAGGGTTATGCGAGCCACATTACACCCCATGAGTGGCAGGCACACCATCACCGCCATAAGTAGGGGAATGGTCCTTTTCCCCACGTGCTTCATGTCACTCCCCGAATGGCCAAAATCTAAAGCCCAAACTCTCTGTGCGTTTCGATGAAATCACGTCCTCGACGATCCCGTCACGATTCACGACGACAAACACGTCATCACTTTTCACTGAAAGACGAGTGAAATTGAGGAGGATCAACAGCAGGCTTCCCGCCTTTGCATCATAGCGATAATAATGAAAGACATCCCGTCCGTTGAGTTGCAGGAGCCGATCTGGTGCGCCCAGCAGGTTGACTACTTCTGTTTTCGTCGTCGTCCCTTTCTGGATGGTCGCGACCATCTCAGTTTTGACGTCGTCACCGATCGTCCCTCGACTGAAAGCACATCCTTGAAACAGCAACGCGACTATTACGAAACCAAGCAAACGGCGACCGACTTTCATAGGAACTCCTTGTCTATTTCTTGAAGGCCCCATGCCCCAGCACGAAATCTTGCTCATAGACCGTATAGACAGACGGAACGAGTCCTACACGTTGGTAAACGGTTTGAGCACTGCGGTTCTCCCGTTCCACGTACAACCTAATCCCGCAGACTTTCGGATCGGTTTTCGCCTTGGCCAAGACATGATCGTACATAGCTCGAAACACCCCCCTGCCACGCCGTTCCGGAGCGACATAGACGCTCTGGATCCACCAAAAGACCCCGTTTCGCCAGTCACTCCATTCGTACGTCATCATGAGTTGGCCGACCGGCTTGCGGCCCTTGTCTTCTGGAAGCCCAGCAATAATATAAAAGCCATACCCCGAGCTTTCTAGAAATGCAAGGGTCCCCGCGCGCAACGTGGCAAGGTCGAGCCGGCGATTCTCTGTTTCGAGTGCCATGGCCCCATTGAACTCGACGATGGCGTCCGCATCGTCCCTGGTCGCCGGTCTGATTTGGATGCTCTCACTCGCCATAGCTCATGTGAGACGCGATGGTGACGCGTCGAGCCAACCGCTTGGTGGTCTATAGAACCCAGCGGAAAACTCCATTTTCATCGCGTCTTCGACCGGAAGATTGATCGCCCGCAGGGCATGTTCCGGGATGAAGGCCAGGAAGCCGGTAAAGGGATGAATCGCGGTGGGAACGAAGACCATGTAGAGGGTGTGGGCAGGCTCGACTTGAACGGAGGGAGGTGCCGTCCCCATCACAAATCCCAACGCCCAACAGCCGTCGCGCGGAAACGGAAAGGCGACCACTTTGCTGCGCCCGAAGCGAGAGCGAAAATTGAGTACGTCGGTCATTCCCTTTAGTGTCAGATAGATGCTCTGTACCAGTGGGATCTTTTCAATGCGTTGTTCAAGCCGCGCCAGCAAGCCTTGCCCGATGACATGATCAGCGAGGAGGCCGACAACAATGAGAAGGACGATCAAGAGGAGCAGTCCGAGGCCGGGGAGAGGATCCGATATGTATCGTCCGACCAAGCCGTCGAGTGTCGTAAAAAGCGTGCTGAGAATTAAGAACGTGGCCCAGGCTGGGACCAGCACGATGAGACCCGCCATGCATGTCTTCGAGAAGGCCTTGATCATCACGACATATCCTTGAGGAAGGCCCGCTGAGTGTAGCAGATATGGCAGCGTATGGGGAGTTCCTTCTGGCAGCTTGCGCTTGATGTGGCTATCGATTATTCTACCCGGCATCACACAGCGGGAGGTTGACAGTCATGAGTATTGATAAAGAACTCTTGGCAATCCTCTGTTGCCCTGAAACGAAACAAGCAGTGAGTCTGGCCGAAGAGTCTCTCATTCAGAAGCTCAATGCTACAGTTGCCCGAGGCGAATTGAAGAATGCAGGGAAGCGCCCCGTGTCGGGCGAGCTTGACGGTGGTTTGATTCGCTCTGATCGGAAGATCCTCTACCCCATCCGCGACCACATTCCGGTGATGCTGATTGAGGAAGGCATTCCACTCGACCAAATTGAGTGACTCAGTCGCCTAGATATTTCTCGCTCCTTGTCATATTGGGATATTGGGTCTTGGTTGCTGCCTCTGAGCGCCGCTGCATCTCTTCCATAGTTCCCCAGACATACCGGTTTTTGGCTCTCCACCTTCAGGCGCTTAGACTTTTCCCCAGCCAAAAGCCAAAGATGTGATGGATTTCACGCCTCGATCTTCGCTCCCCAGACGAGTAGGCTGGACAGGATTCTGCTGCCATTGATGTGTGAAGAGGCTAGGGAGCGACGATCTGAGGGGTCTTGACGGGATTGTCTGTCTTCGAACCGGTAGAGGTTCCACAGTGGCTGCATAGATACTCATACAGATTGCCGGTTGGGAGAACGAGAAGGAGTCGTTCTCTTGTCGGAGTGGCTACACGGCACCGGGGGCAGAACAGAAGAGAGGCATTGAGTGAGCCGAATTGCTCTTGTGGAGTGTCTGCAGAGGGGCGTGGCCTGCTTCTGGGGGTGCGGTGAGACCCAGGAATCCATTGGGTGCCCGGTTTGCGGGAAGGTGGAAACATGGTTTTATCTTAGTGAGAATGGGAAGTCTTGGTCAAGAGTTACTCAATTTCGACCTGGATCGCACTGATGATCTGCCTGCCTAGCTGTGTCCCATAATGCCTCATGGGACAATATAATGAACTGGTGGTACTGAATAACTTATCAGACGTCAGGCGATCAGCTGGAGAACGAGGGCCGTGCCTCTGCAGCGCGAAGAGAGGCAGGCACCCCGTTGTGTGAGAAATCCCTTTTAGACGGTGGTTTTAGCAGACTCGATTTCGGTTGCTGTCATGAGGCTGGAAAGATAATCCGCCACGAAATTGAGGGCTTCCTCCCGTCCATCGGCGCGCCGTCCTTTTTCTCTTCGCTGAACAGATAGTTCATGTTCCAAATCGGATTTGACTTCACCCAGAATCCGCTGCAGGGAGGTTGGCGTCAGATTGGTGTCCATGTCTTCGAGTTCCTGACAGCGGTCGAGGACCCAATTGAGACCTTCAATTCGTCCGGCGTAGTGCTCCTGCTCCGCGGTATCGATTCGTGCCATTGCCGTGGCAAAGGTCTGGGCTTCGTAGATCAAATTATAGAAGCTGGTGACGGCCCTTTGTAACGATGGAATCATAATACTCCTTCTCCTTGGGATGATTCGTAATTATACATGAGATTGGAGTGCCGACAAGGAGTATTTTTTTGGTGTGATTCAGGTGAATAGGAGGGAATGGAATTCGTTCATGAAGCCATAGTAGAGAGACGCAAAATCTTTTAAGCAGTCTGGGCTGGTTTCCTTCAACCGCTTGAAGAAGAAAACCTGTGTGCGTGGATCAAGCTGTTCGAGAAGTTGGCTGAGCTGAGACATGGAATAACTGCCGGCTGGAACACTGAGAATATAATGAACAAGGCGCTCAACGAATTGCTGAGCGACATATTCGCTATTCAGATAGCCATCTGGGAGTTTACCGGAAGCGAGAAACTCACCAAACGGAATGGACTGGGCAGCAAAGGGAACTGCTTGCTGCTGATGTGATGTCACGCCGGGAGTACTCCCCAATGCAAGAGCAAAGACACCATGCTCCAAAACTGTACTGGACACGGTCCGTCTCGTCAAGCGTGCAGAAGAAGCAGTGCTGGTGAGCCAAAAGACTGATGGAGGGAGATGGTTTGGCTCTAGTTTTTTTGAGAGCCGTATGTAGGTATTGGGCTGGCTACTGGCGAGGACTGTGACGTGAGTGAAGGGGGGCCTGGAAAATGTCGATACACGAATGTGCTTGAAAAATGATCACGAAGTGATTGTCCAGATAAATGCAGGGTCGCTACCGCCCTGAAACAAATATGGGCGGAGCCCGAGAAGGACTCCGCCCCTATTCGAACAGAGTGACTGTGTCAGATCACAACCAGGTTACGCGCTCAGCTGGCCTGATATAGATCGGCTCTTCGACCTGAATACGAGCCACTTCCTTGCCCGACTTATTGAAGCCCAACACGGTGTCGTTGTACATCTCGAACCGCTTCCCGTGGATCTGGGTTTCAAATACCTTGG
>LNFM01003142.1_pt1 | contig 54832 bp, 47 predicted proteins | sample 596031 | NCBI WGS metagenome assembly LNFM01 (sample SAMN04254537, study PRJNA301005) | activated carbon metagenome | isolation source: dual media filters at the Ann Arbor, Michigan drinking water treatment plant | place: USA: Ann Arbor
CACCTCCGGTGGGGGAAGGGGTGCAAAGCTCCCTCCCTCGGCTTTGCCGGGGGGAGGGTTGGGGTGGGGGCCAGGCGCTAGTTCGCGAACTGCCTCAGATACCGCGCTGTGATCTTCTTGACCGTCCCGTCCTTGCGCATGGCCTTCAGTGCATCATCCAACAGGGTGATCTGCGTACGCGGCGTAGCGGGACTGCAGGCGAGGTACAACGGCACCTCCTGCGCGAGGTAGACCGTCTTCAGTTTCGGTCCGCCGCTTTCGCGCGAGATCTTGCGGGCCGTGTACGCGTTGGTGATCCACAGGTCGATGTGATCCGGGTCGTCCTTCGCCAGCTTGAGGCGCGGCGGATTCTGCGCGTCGTCGGTGACCGACTTGATGTTGGTCAGTGCGTATTGTGCGAGGTACTCGAGTTTCGCGTCGTTCGTGACCCCGCCGATGGAGTACTTGCGCAGGTCCTCGATGCGCCGCGTCTCCAGGGGAAAGTCGGTCTTGCCGAACATGCCCCAGCGATTGATGGCGAGCGGACCGATCCAGTGAAACAGCTTCTCGCGGCTTTCGATGCGGGCCGTGGAGTAGAGGCAGGTCTCGCGGTCCTTCTGCGCGCGCTCGTAGCCATCCTTCCACGCGACCAGTTCGAACGTGACCGTGAGCCCGGCGCGCTTCGTCATCTCGGTGAGGAGCGCGGTAGCGAGCCCTTCGATCTTGCCGTTCTCTTCGTAGTTGAACGGCGGATTCGTCTCGGTCAGCAGGACCAGCGCGTGGGCCGGCGCAGCAAGCAGGGCCGCGACCAGCGGCACGATCCATCTGATTGTCATGGGCTACACCCCCGCGGGACTTCGATGCCGCGGATGCTAGCCTGCGGGGGCCCCGTGTGGCTACGGGGTCCCCGCACGAGAAGCGTTGCCGCCCGGCTACACCTCGATGGGCAGCGAGCGGATGCGCTTGCCCGTCAACACGAACAGCGCATTGGCCACCGCCGGTGCGATCGGCGGTGTCCCCGGCTCGCCGACGCCGCCCGGCGGTTCCGTGGAGGCAATCAGATGGGTCTCCACCACCGGCATCTCGTTCATGCGCAGCACCGGATAGTCGTGGAAGTTGCTCTGTTCCACTTGTCCATCCTTGAACGTGATCTTGCCGTGCAGCGCAGCCGACAGGCCGTACACCATCGCGCCTTCCATCTGGGCGACCACCTGCTGCGGATTCACCACCGTGCCGACGTCGGCAGCGATGACGACGCGATGCACGCGCGGACGGCCTTCCTCGATCGAGACTTCCGCGACCTGGGCAACCCAGGCTCCGAAGGCTTCCGCCACGGCGATGCCCCGTGCGCGTCCTGCCGGCAATGGTGAGCCCCATCCGGCCTTCTGCGCCGCGAGCTCGAGCACTGCGCGATGCCGTGGATGCTGGTCGAGCAGCGCGCGACGGAACTCGAACGGATCCTTGCCCGCCGCGTGAGCCATCTCGTCGACGAACGCCTCGCTGAAGAACGCGTTCTGCGTGCTGCCCACGGAACGCAGGAACCACGTGCGCACACCGGCCTTGTACGGGACCCAGCCCACGTCGACGTTCGGCACCGAGTACGGAATGTTCGCGAGGCCCTCGATCGCCGTCGAGTCGATGCGCCCCTGCATGATCAAGGCTTCGAAGCCCGTGCCTTCCGCCATTTCGTCACAGACGGTGGTGGCAGCGAAGGCGATCGGCTTGCCATCACCGTCGAGTCCCGCACGCAGTTTCGCCACCGCCTGCGGCCGGTAGTAGTAGCCGCGCATGTCGTCCTCACGGGAGTAGACCACCTTCACCGGTGCGCCAGCAGCTTGCGACAGCAGCACCGCCTCGGTGAGAAAGTCCGGTGCGAAGCGGCGACCGAAGCCGCCGCCCAGGAGCAGCGTGTTGATCTTCACCTGCTCCGGCTTGCAGCCCACCAATTGCGCGACCGTCATCTGGTTGGGGCCTTGCGCCTGGCTGCCGACCCAGATCTCCGCGCCATCGGACTTGACCCATGCGGTGCAGTTCATCGGTTCCATCGGCGCGTGCGCGAGATAGGGCACGTCGTACACCGCTTCGATCACCGTGGTGGCGGAACCGAGCGCGCCCGCGCCTTCACCTTCCTTGCGAGCAGAAAGCGCACCGTTGCCCGATTGTGCGAGACCCGTCATCTCATCACGCAGCCTGTCGGTCGACAGCGTCGCTTTGGCGCCACCATCCCATGTGACTTCGAGCGCCTCGCGGCCCTTCGTTGCCGCCCAATAGTTGTCTGCGAGCACGGCGACGCCCACTGAGACGGGACTCGATACCGGCAGCACCTTGCGAACGCCAGGGACCGCAAGCGCCTTCTCCGCATCGAACCGTACGACCTTGCCACCCACCACCGGCGAACGTGCAACTACTGCAGTCAAGAGACCAGGAAGCTTCGCATCCATGCCGAACTGCGCGGTGCCCGCGACCTTGTCGGCAGTGTCGAGCCGCGGCGTCGACTTTCCAATGATGCGGAACCTGGCCGGATCCTTGAGCGGCACGTCCTTCGGCGGCGCGATCTTCGCCGCTCGCGTACAGAGCTTGCCGTAAGTGGCCTTGACGCCCATGGGGCCGATGACCGAACCGCGGTCGGTGCGCAGCGTCGATGCTTCCACTTCCCACGCCTGCGCGGCGGCCATTACCAGCATCGCACGCGCCGTGGCGCCCGCTTGCCGCAGCGGCTGCCACATCGCGCGGATCGACGTCGATCCCCCCGTGCCCTGCACGCCGAACCACGGATGCGCGTACTGCCTGGCGGCGGGTGCGGCTTCGATCTCGATCTTCGACCAGTCCGCGTCGAGTTCCTCGGCCACCAGCATCGGCAAGCCCGTGTAGACACCCTGACCCATCTCGGCCTTGTCGACGATGATGGTGACGCGATTGTCGGGTGTGATGCGAATCCACGGGCTGGGCGCGAACGCATCCGCATCCGCAGCGCCCGCGAACGGCGCGAAGCCGATGGCGAACCCGCCGCCGGCGAGCACGGACACTTTCAGAAAATCTCGGCGATCGAGAGTCATGGTGTTCTCCTCAGGTCTTGGCAGTCTTGCGCGATCGGAGCTTGGACCCGTGTTCGGCCCGGAACTGCGCTTCCTTCTCGCGCATCAGATCGTCGTAGTGGTCGATCTTCCATTGCAGGAACGAGAGCATTTCCTGCAGTTGAGAAATTCGTCCGTGCAACTGACGGGCGTGCATCTCGAGAATCTCGCGTCGCTCGGGCGTGGTCTCCTCGCCTTCACGAAAGAGATCGATGTAGCGCCGCACCGTCTCGAGGCGCATCCCGGTGGAAAGCATCTTGGCGACGAAGTCGACCCACTGGTGATCGAAGGCCGTGTAGCGGCGATGCCCGGTGGGCGTTCGGCCGATGGGCCCCAGCAGCCCGATCCGTTCGTAGTAGCGCAGCGTGTCCTCGGAGAGCCCGGTGATCAGCGCCGTCTGCTTGATGGTGTAGGTCTTGTCTTCCATGGCGCGAAGAGGATAAAACCTGGAGTCGACTCCAGGTCAAGCAATTCCTTGCCTTGAGGACGCCTTTTCAGGCGGACGGGGAAAGATCATCCTTCGGGCGTTGCACATAACCACAACCAGAGGGAGGAGAACCATGGGTACCCGCCTGCATGCCGCCCTGTGCGGCCTGATACTGCTTGGCGTCGGCGCATCGGCGCACCCGGCCGATCCGATCCGCGTCGGCCTGGTGGACGAGACCACCGGACCGGCGGCCGAAGCGGGCGTGCTCACCCTGCACGGCGTGCGTCTTGCGATGGAAGAGATCAACGCCGCCGGCGGCATCCTCGGCCGGCCGGTGGAACTGATCGTGGAGGACAACCAGAGCACCAACCCCGGCACCGTGCTCGCCTATTCCAAGCTCGTCGATCAGAAGGTGGTGGCAGTGGTCGGCCCGCTGCGCAGCACTCAGGTGCAGGCAGCCTCGCCGACCATCGCGAAGGCGAAGCTCCCCGCCATCATCGGCGGCAGCGACCCGAGCCTCACCCGGGTGAACAACCCCTGGATCTTCCGCGTCCGGCCCAACGATTTCTATTCTTCCCGCGTGGTCGCCGAGCATGGCGTAAAGACGCTCGGCAAGAAGAAGTGGGCCATCATCCATTCGACCGACACCTTCGGCGCAAACGGCAAGAACGCCCTGGTCGATGCGCTGAAGACCCATGGCGTCGAGCCGGTGCTGATTCAGGGCTACACCAATAACCAGCAGGATTTCACCGCCGTCGTGCTGGCGGTGAAGAAGTCCGGGGCCGACATCATCGGCAGCTACATGACCAACTCGCCCGACGTGGGCATTTTCGCCAAGCAGCTGAAGCAGCTCGGAGTGGAGGCAGACTGGATCGGCTCCACCTCGCTCGCGACCGAAACCGCACTCAAGCTGGCCGGCGACGCGCTGTGGGGGACCTACGTCGTGACCGACTTCTTCCCCGAAGCCAATCCGGAGAGCAAGGCGTTTTCGGCCAAGTTCAAGGCGAAGCACGGGTTCAACCCCGATCTCTATTCCGCGTGGTCCTACGCCGCCCTGCACTTGCTGAAGCACGCCATCACCGCGGCCGGCTCGACGGAGTCCGAAGCCGTCCGCAAGGCGCTGTTGAGTACCAAGGGACTCAAGGGCATCGAAGGCACGTACAACTTCGATGCCAACGGCGATGGCCTGCATGGCTACACCATCGTGCGCAACGAGCAAGGGAAGCTCGTTTTCATCCGCACCATCGAGTTCGCTGTCGAGAACAAGTAGAGGTCTCGTTGATATGAGCGACGCGCTGGAGCCCGGCGTGACCGGGCAGGCAGAGGTGATGGCCGGACCGGGCAACCTGGCCTCGGACCTGGGGAGCGGTTTCGTGCGCGTCTTCTCCACCCCGACCATGATCGCGTTGATGGAAACGGCGGCCGGCAAATCCGTGGAGCCGCTGGTGGGCGAAGGCAAGACCACGGTGGGCGTGCGGGTCGACATCCGCCATCTGGCCGCCACTCCGCCCGGGATGAAGGTGGTGGCGGGGTCGCGCCTCGTGAAGATCGACGGCAAGATCCTGACCTTCGAAGTGTGGGCCGACGACGAGCGGGAGCGGATCGGTGAAGGGATTCACGAGCGTGCCGTGATCGACCGCGCGCGTTTCGTTCAAAAGGTCGAGGCCAAGTCGTAGGCACTTCCTCCCCCAGCTTCAGCTAGGTGCGGGGACGTACACCCCTTCCCCCGACGAAGTTGGGGGAAGGCTGGGATGGGGGCCACTTCCGCCAATCTTCGACCCGACGCGTCAGCTGGCGTCGAGGCGTCGGCTCGCCCCGAGACCGCTCATGCCGCCGTACCAACCGCTCGCGCCCGCATCCCACCGCTCGCGCACCCGATTCGCCCGTCCAACGGAATCCACACGAATCCGTACACCGCCGGCACACGTATCGCGTTGAAGCAGGTGAGAGTCGCATCGGGGAACTTCCCTCCGAATCCCCGGACTCACCAGTAAGTACAGAAAGGAGAGCCTCCATGAATGACGACATCGAAGCAGTGATCCCCGACGCCAAGCCCACCGGCATGACGCGATCCGCGCTGCTGCTCGCCGCCATGCAGGCTTTCCTGGAACTGGACCGCTCCGCCGAAAAGGCCGAGGCGGCGAAGAAAGAAGAGACGCTGCTCGCGGAGTTCAGCGAGTTGGTGGTGGTGCCGGGCGTCCTGGCCACCGAGTAGTCTTTCCCTCCCCCTCCGCAGTATCGTCCCCTCCCCCAGCGCCAGCGGGGGGAGGGCCAGGGTGGGGGCAACAGCGTCTCCTCGGCCCCATACCCAATCCGGACATCCTCGTGCTCACACTGCACGAGCCTACCTCGCGTCGCCCTTACGGCCCCTGCTACCATCCCCCCGATCAAAGCGGGGGCGCGCATGGGTTCCGAACTACCGGCCCGGGAGACCATCGATCGGCTGCGGGCCCAGGCAGGATGGGTCGTTGCGGACTACAAGGACGCGGACATCCACGCGTCCCGCGGAGTGGCGCTGAGCGACTTCATGCTCGCGTAAAGGTTCGGATTCGTTGACCACCTGCACTTTGAACCATGACCCTGTTCCTCGACACCGAAACCACCGGCTTGAGTCCGGCTCGCGGCGCCGCGATCGTGGAACTCGCGATCGTCGACGCCGCGGGAAACGTCCTGATCGATTCGCTCGTCGACCCCGGCAAGCCCATTCCTGCAGATGCCTCGAGGATTCACGGGATCACCGACGACATGGTCCGCGGCAAACCCAAGCTGGCGGACCTGATGCCTCGGGTTGTGGAGATCATCTCGACGGACCTTGTGGTCATCTACAACGCGAGCTTCGATTCACCGTTCTTCCCGGGCCGCCTGCGCCAGTCGAAGGGCGTGCGCTGCGCGATGACCGAGTTCGCCGATGTGCTGGGCGGTCCCTGGCGCAAGCTCGACGTCGCCGCGCGGCACGTCGGTCACCGCTGGACGGGAGCGGCGCATCGCGCGCTCTCCGATGCACAGGCGTGCCGCAGTGTGTGGCTGTGGCTCGAAGCGCGATCGCAGCAGCGCAAGCCGGGCGGGTGACGCCCGTGCCTCGCTGTCGATCGTCGTTCGCGAGGGGCCGCCTGACTACGCCAACGCTCGCGTCACCACCTCCGTCACGTCCTTCGACAATCCCACGTGCTCGCGAATGCGCGTAAGCGCAGTCTTGGCGTGCGCTTGCCGATCGGCATCGAACTTCCGCCACCGATCGAACGCCCGTGCCAGTCGCGCCGCCACCTGCGGATTCAGCGCATCGAGCGTGACGATCTGCTCGGCCACCAGCGCATAACCGGCCCCGTCGGCGGCGTGGAATCGCACCGGGTTGCCCTGTGCAAACGTGCCGATGACGGAGCGGACCCGGTTGGGGTTCCTGATGTCGAAGTCGGGATGCGCGAGGAGCTGCCTCACGCGCGCCAGTGTGGTGGGCAGGCGAGAGGTGGCTTGCACCGCGAACCACTTGTCGAGCACCAAAGCCTCGTCGCGCCAGCGCGCGTGGAACTTCTCCAGTGCGGCATCGCGCTCGGAGCACTCGGTGTTGGTCAGCGCGGTGAGTGCGGCCATGGTGTCGGTCATGTTGTCCGCACCTTCGAACTGCGCGACGCAGATGGCGCGGATCTCGTCGTCGTCCGATTCCATCAGGTAACCGAGGCACAGGTTGCGTAGCGCACGGCGGCCGGCGGAGGTGGCGTCGGGGCTGTAGCGACCGGGGTTGCCCATGGCGCGATAGGTGGCGAGCAGCTCGTCACGCAGCGTCTCGGCGATCTTCTGGCGCACCCGCACCCGGACCGCATGGATTGCGTCCGGATCGACCACTTCCATCTGCTCTCCGATGTACGCCTCGGACGGCAGCGAAAGCGCTTCGGCGGCGAACGCGGGGTCCTTCGGACCGTCGGCCAGCACGCGGGCGAACGCGTCGATGAACTCGGCCGGCGCTTCGAAGGCCTTGCCGGCCTTGCGTGCGGCCACACCCTTCAGAAGCAGACCAAGGGCCAGGCGCTGTCCAGCCTCCCAGCGGTTGAAAGCGTCCGAGTCGTGCGCCATCAGGTGGATGTATTCGGTTTCCGTGTATGCGTAGTCCAGGATCACCGGCGCCGAGAATCCGCGCAGCAGCGACGGCACCGGTTTTGCGGACACGTTCACGAAGACGAAACGCTCCTCGGGAGCCTTTACCGAGAGCACACGATCGGAGCCGACCGCAGACTTCTCACCATCCAGTTGCAGCGGCAGATCGTTGCCGTCCGGACCCACCAGACCCAAGGCGAGCGGGATGTGGAACGGCAGCTTCTCAGGCTGATCGGGCGTAGGCGGGCACGATTGCTTCACGGTGAGCGTGAACGTCTTCGCGGCTGCGTCGTACGCGCCCCTGGCGTTGAGACGCGGGGTACCGGCCTGGTCATACCAGCGGCGGAACTGCGAGAGGTCGACGCCACCCGCATCCTGCATCGCCTGCGCGAATTCGTCGCAGGTGACGGCTTGGCCATCATGCCGCTGAAAGTAGAGGTCCATGCCCTTGCGGAAGCCTTCGGCACCCAGCAGCGTGTGGATCATCCGCACCACCTCGGCGCCCTTCTCGTATACCGTTACCGTGTAGAAGTTGCCGATCTCCATGTACGACTGCGGGCGTACCGGGTGCGCCATGGGGCCGGCGTCCTCGGGGAACTGCGCGGCGCGCAGTGCGCGCACTTCCTGGATGCGCTGCACGGGCCGCGAATACGTGTCGGCGCCGTATTCCTGGTCGCGGAAGACGGTGAGGCCTTCCTTCAACGAGAGCTGGAACCAGTCGCGGCAGGTGACACGGTTGCCGGTCCAGTTGTGGAAGTACTCATGGGCGACTACGCGGTCGATGTTGAGATAGTCGGTGTCGGTGGCCGTGTCGGCTCGTGCCAGCACGTACTTGGTGTTGAAGATGTTGAGGCCCTTGTTCTCCATGGCGCCCATGTTGAAGTCGCCCACCGCCACGATCATGAAGCGCTCGAGGTCGAGTTCGAGACCGAAGACCTCTTCGTCCCACTTCATGGAGCGCTTCAGTGAATCCATCGCGAAGCCCGCCTGGTCGAGCTTGCCGGGCTCCACATACACCTGTAGCAGCGCGCGCTTGCCCGAGCGGGTGACGAAATGGTCCTCGAGCACGTCGAGCTTCGCGGCCACCATGGCGAAGAGGTATGAAGGCTTGGGGAACGGATCCTCCCAGCGCGCCCAGTGACGGTCGCCCGGCTCCGTGCCGTGAGCCACGAGGTTGCCGTTGGACAGCAGGGCCGGATACTTCGCGAGCGGTGCATGAATGCTCACGGTGTAGCGCGACATCACGTCGGGGCGGTCGATGAACCAGGTGATGCGGCGGAAGCCTTCCGATTCGCATTGCGAGAACAGGCCGTCCTTCGATTGGAAGAAGCCCATCAGCTTGGTGTTGTGGAAGGGGTCGATGCGCACGACCGTTTCCAACTCGAACCCTGCAGGCACGCGCGGGATCGTGAGACGCGTTTCGGTCAGGATCACTTCGTTGTCGGCCAGCTTGCGCCCGTCGATGGTGGCGGATTCGTGCGTAAGCTCGTCGCCGTCCAGCATCAGGGGGGCGGTCTGGTCCTTGGAGGCCGGGTTGCGGCGCACGGCCATTCTCGAGCGGACCAGCACGTGATCGTCGTGGATGTCCACGTCGAGATGCACCGTGTCGATCAGGAATGCGGGCGGGGTGTAGTCCTTGAGGTGGATGATCTGAGGGTTGGCGTCGCGCATGATGGAAAAGTCTCAAGTCAGGAAGCGGTGTTGCGGCCGACGGCGATGGCGTGGGCGATGCGCACCACGATCATCATGCCGTACGCAATGGCACCGGCAATGGCGATCTCGAACGGAAACAGATTGTGGGACGTGGGATCGGACATCAAGCCCAGCGTGATGTTCACGATGGCAAGCGTGATGGGCAGCAGACAGGCTGCAGCCGCGATCCGCCAGGCACCGCTCCAGCGGCGGATCCAGCGGATCGGCAGCCAGTAGGCCAGGATCACCAGGGCGACGAAGAGCAGGGAGCCGACGAAGAACAGCAGGTGGCTGAACAGGCTGGGTGGAGGTTCGGCTGCACGCGCCGCGGCCCGGCGGGCACTGGCTTGCGCGCGATGCTCGGTGACCCATGCAGGATTGGCCTCTTCACTCGCGCTGGTGGCGACGGTCCATGTCGCGTCCACAGGGAGCACGTGCGTTTCGCCTGGAGGATCGGGCGTTGTGGCGCTCGCACCGGCATCGATGGTCTTCACCACGATTTCGTCCACACGCACATCGCCGTCCTTCGGTTGAAGGAAGGTGAACAGCACGGTTTCGCCGCCACCGGCCGGCACGGATTCAATGCTGCTGGTGGCATACCAACCCACTTTCGCGCCGCGGCTGCGCACTTCCTGGATGTGGATCTCTTGCGCGGTCGGCGACTCCACGCGCACGCGCAGGTTGAGCGTGTGGCCTTTCGCGAGTGTCGCAGGCTGCGCCGGGTGGGCTTCGAGCAACTCCACGGTGGCCGCATCGATGCTCGCCGCGAACAGTGACAGCACGACAGCACCCATCAGACTGCGCATCACTTCTCCGGCAGGGGGATAAACTCGGTTTCGCCCGGCACCATGGCGAACTCGCCGTTCTTCCAGCGCGTTTTCGCGCGTTCGATGCTTGCGCGATCGGACGCGACGAAGTTCCACCAGATGTCGCGGTCGCCGTCCATGGGGTCGCCGCCCAGCAGCATCACCTGCGCTGCGGAGCGCGCTTCGATGCGTACCGGAGCGCCAGGATCGAGGTAGGCCATGTGTGCCTCGGGCAATGCGTTGCCGTCGATCAGCACTGCGCCGCTTGCTGCATAGACCGCACGCTCGGTGTGTTCCGGATCCAGCATGAAGGTCGCGCCGGAGGCGAGCTCCAGTGCGGCGTAGAACATCGGCGAGTACGTCGTCGTGGGCGACCGAAGGCCGAAGGCGGTACCAGCGATCAGCCGCAGCGTCACGCCCGGGTTGCTCAAAGTGGGCAGTGCCGACTTCGGATGGTGTTCGAAACCGGGTGCCATTGCCTCGTGCTTGCGCGGTAGCGCGACCCACGTCTGGATGCCGTGCATGCGTGTGCCGCTGGCACGAAGGTCGGGCGGCGTGCGTTCGGAATGCACGATGCCGCCGCCGGCCGTCATCCAGTTGACGTCGCCCGGCTCTATCCGCTGGACCACACCGAGGCTGTCGCGATGCATGAACGCGCCTTCGAACAGGTAGGTGACGGTGGCGAGACCGATGTGCGGATGGGGTCGGACGTCGATTCCGGTGCCCGGCGCGAAAGTGGCAGGGCCGAGATGGTCGAAGAAGATGAACGGGCCCACCAGTTTCTTCGGGTGGCCCGGCAATATCCGGCGGACGGTGAAGTCGCCGAGGTCACGGACATGGGGCTTCAGCAGCACGGATTCGCGGGATGTTGTGGTGAGTTCAAGCCAGTGGGCCGGTCAGCCGCTGCTGGATGGAGGGACCGATCAGTGCGATCAGCTGCTCGCGTTGCAGCGCGACCACCGGCGGCAGGCGCAGGACGTAGCGACATAGTGCCAGACCGAGCATCTGGGTCGCGATGAGCCCCGCGCGGATCGGGACGGTCTTCGGATCGGTAATGGCGGGGGCGATGGCCGGCACCACCTGAGTGGCGAAGAGCTGCTGCATGCGTTCGGCCGCGGCCTCATTGGTGACGGCGGCCCGCAACAGCGCAAAGAAGTTGTCGCCGCTCTCCCAGACATCGAGAAAGTGTCCCACCAGCACCCGCCCGATCTCCTCACGAGGTAGCGCGCCGAGGTCTGGCAGGCGCAGGTCGAACTGGGCTGCGGCTGCGAACAGCCCTTCCTTGCTGCCGAAGTAGCGCATCACCATGGCCGGATCGATCTCGGCCTGGGTGGCGATCGCCCGGATGGTGGCGCGCTCGTAGCCGTCGTGCCCGAAACGCTCGCGGGCGGCTGCGAGGATGGCGGCCTTGGTCGCATCGGAGCGCCGGGCCTTGGGGGAGTCGCTCATGTCAACAAGTATAGGCCAACAGCTGTTGACAATCCAGATCGAACTGGATCAGAATGCCAACAGATGTTGACCAACAACTGTTGACGGAGGATGGATCATGGAAGCGAAAATCGATCAAGTTACTGTTTCTACGGATGTGATCATCGTGGGTGCCGGCCCGGCCGGACTGGCGCTGGGGATCGTGCTAGGCCGTGCGGGCGTGCCGTTTGTCCTGCTGGACAAGCTGGAGCAGGGCCACAACACGTCGCGGGCGGCGGTCATTCACGCCCATACGCTGGACGTGCTGGAAGAGCTGGGCGTGAACGAGCGCCTGCACGCCCTCGGCCGGAAGCTTGGGCACTTCTGCATTCGCGATCGCGATCGACCGCTGTTGAACCTGCAGTTTCAAGCCCTGCCGTCGCGTCACCCGTATCTGCTGATGCTTCCGCAGAACCAGACCGAGGAAGTGCTGAACGCGCGCCTGCGCGAAGTGGGCGGTTCGGTACATCGGGGCTGGACGGTCGACGCGCTCACCGACCTTGGCGACGGCGTGCAGGTGTCCGCTACCTCGGTGCGCGGAGAGCACCGCACGTTCAAGGCGCGCTACGTGGTGGGGGCCGATGGCATGCACAGCATGGTGCGCAAGACCGCCGGCATCGGCTTCACGGGTCATACGTACGAAGAGTCCTTCCTGCTCGCCGATGTCGCCATGGATTGGACGCACGGCAACGACGAGGTGAAGCTGTTCTTCTCCCCGGCGGGCATGATGGTGGTGGCACCGCTGCCGGACGGCACGTTCCGCATCGTGTCCACGGTGGACAACGCGCCCGAACGGCCCAGCGTCGCGGATGTGCAGGCATTGCTCGATGCGCGCGGTCCACGGACCGGGACGACCACCGTGACGAAGGTGGTATGGGGCTCGCGTTTCCGGCTGCACGATCGGGTCGCCGATACCTATCGGCGCGGACGCTTCCTGCTCGTGGGCGATGCCGCGCACGTGCACAGCCCGGCGGGCGGGCAGGGGATGAACACGGGTCTCGTGGACGCGAAGGTGCTGGGGGAGATGCTGGCTGCCGTGATCAGCGGTCGGCAGAATGACGCCTACCTCGACGGGTACGCGAAGGTCCGTCGGCCCGCGGCCATGCAGGTGGTCGGCTTCGCGGGCCGCCTCACGTGGCTTGCGACGATGAGGAATCCGGTGCAGCGGTTCGTGCGGAACATGGTGTTGTCCCTGGTCAACCAGGTCCCGGTGGCGAAGCGCAAGCTCGAGATGGCGTTGTCCGGGTTGAGCCGCAGCGCGGCATCGAAGACGCCGGGCGCGGAGTCCAGGAACCCCGGGGGGCCGCTCGCTGCGCTAAGGCACACGACTGCCTGAGTCGCAAGTTCCCTCCCCCACGCATTAGCGTGGGGGAGGGTCAGGGTGGGTGTAACCGCTACGACTTCGCCCAGGAATCCCGCAACGTCACCGCGCGATTGAACACCGGCTTGCCCGGTTTCGAATCGGTGTGGTCGGCCACGAAGTAGCCGTGGCGTTCGAACTGGAAGCGATCCTCGGGCTTCGCGTTCGCGAGCCCGGGCTCGAGCTTCGCGTGCGGCAGCACCTTCACCGAATCCGGATTCATCTGCTTCAGGAAATCCGCATCGCCCGCGCCCGGGTTCGGCACCACGAACAAGCGATCGTAGAGTCGCACTTCCGCTTCCAGCGCATGCGCGGCACTCACCCAATGGATGTTGCCCTTGACCTTGTAGGTGTCTGAGCCCGGCGTACCGGACTTCGAGTCGGGCATCACCTCGCAGTGCACGGCCGTGACGTTGCCCGACGCATCCTTGTCGCAGCCGATGCACTTCACCACGTAGCCGTAGCGCAGTCGCACCGTGTTGCCGGGATACAGACGGAAGTAACCCTTCGGCGGGGTCTCGGTGAAGTCCTCGCGCTCGATCCACAACTCGCGGTCGATGGGAAACGTGCGCTTGCCCAGTTCGGGCTTGTGCGGATGTACCGGCGCCTCCGCCTGTTCGACTCTGCCCGGCGCCCAGTTGTCGATGATCAGCTTCAGCGGATCGAGTACCGCCGTCGCCCGCGGCGCCTTCTCGTTGAGATCTTCGCGCAGGCAATCCTCGAGAATTGTCATCTCGATCGTGGAGTTCTCCTTCGAGACGCCGATGCGCTCGGCGAACAGCCGGATTGATTCGGGCGTGAATCCGCGCCGGCGCACGCCGACGATGGTGGGCATGCGCGGGTCGTCCCAACCGTCCACGTGCTTTTCTTCCACCAGCTGGATCAGCTTGCGCTTGGACAGCACCACATAGGTCAAATTGAGCCGCGCGAACTCGTACTGATGCGGCAGCGGTTTCGCGAGCAGACCGAAGCCGGTCAGCTTCTCCAGAACCCAGTCGTACAGCGGCCGGTGATCCTCGAACTCGAGCGTGCACAGCGAATGCGTGATGTTCTCGAGCGCGTCCGAAATGCAGTGCGTGTAGTCGTACATCGGGTACACGCACCACGCGTCGCCCGTGCGGTGATGATGGGCGTGCCGGATGCGATAGATGACCGGGTCGCGCATGTTGATGTTGGGCGAGGCCATGTCGATCCTGAGCCGCAGGACGTGGGCGCCATCGGGGAACTCGCCGGCACGCATGCGGCGGAACAGGTCGAGATTCTCCGCAATCGGACGATCCCGATAGGGGCTCGCTCGCCCGGCTTCCGTCAGCGTGCCGCGCAGTGCCCGCATCTCCTCCGGCGTGATGCTGTCCACGTAGGCGAGGCCGTGCTCGATGAAGGCTTCGGCGAAGCGGTACAGCGCTTCGAAATAATTGCTGGCGTAGTAAAGATGCGGCCCCCAGTCGAACCCCAACCAGTGCACGGCGTCGAGGATCGAGTCGACGTACTCCTGCTCTTCCTTGGTCGGGTTGGTGTCGTCGAAGCGCATGTGGCACACGCCGCCGAAATCGCGCGCCACGCCGAAATTGAGGCAGATCGACTTGGCGTGGCCGATGTGCAGATAGCCGTTGGGCTCCGGCGGAAACCGCGTGCGCACGCGGGCAGGATCGGCTGGTCCGCCGGCCTGGTCGGCGGCGGCACCGGGGTGACCGCTCCAGCGGCGGCTCGCATAGGTGCCGTTCGCGAGGTCGTGCTCGACGATGTTGCGGATGAAATTGGACGCGGGCGCCAGGGAGGCGCTGGGATCGGGCTTGCTCAACGGCGGGCTTTCGGCGAAGGCGAAGACCGCGATTTTACGGGGTCGCGCCCGCTATCGGCCGTGGACGCGCGAAAAGACCGCTTCAGGCCCCGGCGGGAATGGTCGCGAACCGGTAGATGCCGCGGCCGGCCTTCTTGGCCGCGTACATCGATGTTTCAGCACGCTTCAGCAGCGGGTCCACCTCGGTGCCGTCGTCGCCGTGCACCGCAATGCCGATGCTGGCGCTGATGCGCACACTCTGGTTCGCGGTCACGCGGATCGGTTCGTTCAGGATGCTGAGCACCTTTTCCGCCACCCGCGCCGCCTCGCGCGGAGAGGCGAGGTCGTTCACCAGTACGACGAACTCGTCGCCGCCGAGACGGGCGATGGTGTCCATCTCGCGCAGGCGCGTCTGCAGAATCCGGGCGAAGCTCACCAGCAGATCGTCGCCCACGTCGTGACCGTGCTCTTCGTTCACGTCCTTGAAGTTGTCGAGGTCGATGACCAGCAGCGCCACGTTGGTTTCGTTGCGCTTCGCCGCGGACACCGCCATGTTGAAGCGGTCCTTCAGCAGCGTGCGGTTGGGCAACCCGGTCAGGGCGTCGTGATAGGCGAGTCGGCGCAGCAGTTCCTCGGCGCGCTTGCGCTCGAAGATTTCCGCTTCCAGCGTGCGATTGACCCGGGCGAGTTCCTGCACCCGTTCGGCCACCATGGATTCGAGGTCCTGTTCCGCCAGGCGGGAGGCTTCCAGGGCCTGCTCCTTCATCTGCAGTGCCGATTCCTTCGCCTGCAACGCCGCCATCTGGGCCGCTTCCTTCTCTTCACGCATGGTGTGGATGCGCTGTGCCAGGGCCTGCGACAGCAGCAGTGCCTCGACCAGTGATCCGATCTGCACGCCATAGATGGTGAAGAAGTTGCCCGGCAGGATCTCGAGTGCCCGGAGCGCAAAGGCGACCAGACCGGCGATGAGCGCGGCCCAGGCGAGCAGGAATACGCGCGCCGGCCGATAGCCGCGCCGGATCGCCTGAATGGAATTGACGATCAGATTGATCGACCCGGCGATGGCGAGGAACGGGAAGCAGCGCGCGCTCACCCAGTAGGGCATGGGCGAGATGGTCGCCGCCGCGAGCAACAAGCTCACGCCGATTACCGCCATGGCCGGCACGTCATAGCGCCGCCCGTGTTCCCATACGCGCAGGAAACTGCGGCCGAACAGTGCGCCGGTTGCGATGGTGAGGAAACCGAAGAACATCGGCGCCCGGTTGTTCCACACGGGGGAATCGGGCCAGAAATACTGGTAGGCGAGGCCGTTGTAGCAGAAGTACGCCATCGCGGTCATGCCGACGAAGGCCACGTAGTAGAGATAGCTGCGGTTGCGCAGCGTGAACCAGAGCAGCAGGTTGAACGCGCCGAGCGCCAGCAGGGCGCCGAAGAACAAGGCGAGCTGGAACGACTCGCTCCAGCGCGCGCTCTCCAGGCCCGTGCGCGACAGCAGCCGCAGCGGGATGGTGACCGAGCTTTCCGAGCGCACCCGCAGGTAGATGGTCTGGACCGAACCCGACGGCAGGTCCAGCGCGAACAGGTAGTTGTTCGACTGAATCTCGCGGGCAGCATAGGGGAGCGTGTCGCCGCCCTTGCGCACCTGGTAGCGCATGTCGCCGTTCGCGTCGCGCATCGGGGCATGAACCTCGATGACGTCGAGGGGCGGATAGTCGATCTCGAGGAACCACGTGCGATCGGGCCCGGGCGGCGACTGCACCGTGAACCGCAGCCAGATCCAGTTGCGGGTGAACCCGAAGTTCGGGAACCGGCCTTCGGTGCGTGCGAAGCGCGTCGCCACTGCCTGCGACCGCACGTCCTCGAGGGCGAGGGTGCCCTCGGGGTCATGCAGATAGAACACTTTCGCGCCGAGTTCTTCGACCTTCGTCACCGAGTTCGGCAGGTCGATGGCGTCGCCCTCGGCCCGCACGGGTCCGGCCAGCGCGAGCGCAGCCAGCGCGGGTGCGAGTACGCGGAACAGGCGAGTGATCAGTCTGGCGGCTGGGCCGCGGGGGGCGGGCACGGATGGCAGGAGGAATGTGGGCGTCCGGTGACATAAGCAAGCCGCCTGCCCGCCGTTCGAGCTCTGCATTTCCTCCCGGGAGGCCCGGCGCCGGGAAAGCCCGTGCCGGGGTGCGGCAGGGTGCGCCGCTTTGCGTCCCGGGCCTTGACCAGCCGGTGTGAAAAACCCGCCAGGGGGTCTCAGAACCCTGATTTCACGTTTTTTTTACGGGTCTTGCCACGGCTGATTGACGCCCGGCGGCGATGCTTCTCCTCGCCGCAAGCCAACCGGGCATTCAAGGCATCCCGCCAGCCCCAGCGGCCGTGGAAATTCAATCGAATCAACCTTCAACCTATCAAGGAGAAACATCATGACCAAGCAGATCACCACCTTTGGAACCGTCTCTCTCGTGGCCGCTTTCGCGACCCTTACCCTGTCTGCCCCGGCTCATGCCGGCCGCATGCTCGATCTGGTGGCGAAGCCCGCCCAGGCCGACGCCGCATCCATCGCCCGCGGCAACAGCTCGCCCCGCGCCATCGTCCCGACGTGGCATGCCCAGGCAATCGCACAGTCGCGCACCGGCGTCGTGAAGTCCGGCGAGTTCGTTCAGCGCGATGCGCGTTGCGATGTCCGTGACGTCTGCTCGTCCGGCGCCGTCGGTGCGGTCGCGACCGATCCGCAACGCTCCATCCAGGCCCAGGCCGAATCTCTCACCACGATCCGCTAAGGGCTCTGCGTTGCCGCGCCCGGGATAGCGGGCATCCGCATCGTCACTCGATGCGGATGCCCGCATCCCGCACCAGGGCGCCCCATTTCGTCATTTGCGATTGCAGGTGCAGGCCGAATTGTTGCGGGCTGCCGCCGATGGTCTCGACCCCCTGCAGGCGGAAGGTCGATTGCACGTCCGGCAGCAACAGGATGCGATTCACCTCGGCATTGATGCGGTCGACGACCGCGGGCGGCGTGCGCGCCGGTGCGACTACGCCGAACCACACGCTCACTTCGAAGTCCTTCAATCCCGCTTCGGCCACCGTCGGCAGCTCGGGCAAGAGCGCAAAGCGTCGCGGCGACGTCACGGCCAGCGCACGCACCTTGCCGGCCTTCACCTGCGGCAGCACGTTCGGCGTGTTGTCGAACATCGCCTGAACGCGACCGCCCACCAGGTCGAGCACGGCGGGGGCGCTGCCTTTGTAGGGCACGTGCACGAGATCGATCCCGGCCCGCGCCTTCAGCAACTCCATCGAAAGATGATTCGATGAACCGATGCCGGCCGAGCCGTACACCAGTTCACCGGGCTTCGCCTTCGCCAGCGCGACCAGATCCTTGACCGATTTCGCGGCAACGTCGTTGCCCACCACCAGCAGGTTCGGCGTGGCCGCACACAGGATGACCGGCACGAAATCGCGTGCGGTGTCATAGGGCAGCTTTGCGTAGAGGGCCGGATTCACCGCGAAGGCGAAGCTCGCAACCAGCAGCGTGTAGCCGTCGGGCGGCGCTTTGGCCACTGCCTGGGTTCCGAGCTGCGAACCGCCGCCGGGGCGGTTCTCCACGACCACCGACTGGCCCCACGATTCGTGCAGCTTCTGCGCGAGAATGCGGCCGAGCTGATCGTTGAAACCGCCGGGCGGAAATGGCACCACCAGGCGGATCGTGCGGGCGGGGTAGGCGTCGGCGTGCGCGACCGACGTTCCAAGCATCAGCGCAAAGGCGAGCAGCCGGATGGCTGCCGCGCCCCGTTCACACATAGGCCGGGCCGTCGATCAGCGGGTGTGCCGCGAGGAATTTCTCGTCGACCTCGACGCCGATGCCCGGCGCTTCGAGGGGGTACACCATGCCCTTCGCGTCCACGGTGTACGGCGTGCTCACGAGTTCGTCGCGGAACAGGTTGTTCTTCGACACGTCGGCTTCGAAGTAGCCGCCGTTGTCGATGGCACAGAGGAAATGCACCGTCGCCGCCATGTTGAGGCCGGTCATGGACGTGTGCGGGTTGATGGGCAGCTTGTACGCCGAGGCCATGTGCGCGATGCGCATCACTTCCGTGATGCCGCCGGACTTCGACAGATCGGGCTGCAGGATCGTCACCGAACGTGCGTCGATGAGCGGCTGGAACTCGAAGCGCGTGTAGTGGTTCTCGCCGGCTGCAAGCGGGGTGCGGCCGAGGCCGGCCGCGATGCGGTAGCTGTTGGCGTCGTGCGCCGCGAACGGCTCTTCGAGCCAGCCTACGCCCAGTGCGTCGTAGCGCGGCATGGCGGCGCGCGCGGCAGCCACGTCGTAGCCGGTGTTGGCGTCGGTCAGGATCACGAGTTCGTCGCCGAAGGCCTTGCGTACGGCGGCGACGCGCTCGACATCACGGGCCACCGTGTCGCCCACGCGCAGTTTCACCGCACGGTAACCGTGTTCCACATGCGCGCGGGCTTCATCGACCAGGGCGGCGGGCGCCTGGTAGCCGAGCGAAACACCGCCGGCGTAGGCCGGGATCGGACGGCTGGCACCGCCGAGCAGACGGCACAGCGGTACCCCGAGCGATTTGCCGCGCAGGTCCCACAGCGCCATATCGATGCCGGACAACCCGATGGATGCGGCCGCTCCCATGCCGTGACTGGCGAGCTGCTTGTCATACACGCGCTTCCACACGCCGACCGTGTCGAAGGCATCCAACCCCAGAACGAGTTGGCGCAGGGTCGTTTCGATCAACTTCGCCACGGCACCGGGTGCGCGGCCGTGATGCGCTTCGCCCCAACCGACGATGCCGTCTTCGCTCCGGATCTTCACGATCACCGCGTCGCGCTTGACCGCGCGGCCCACGCCCAAGGTGACACTGTCCTCGGGGCGGACCGGAAACGACACCGGAATGGCCTGGATTTCCACGATGCGCGACATGGCGAACCTCGAGTGGTGGGATCGGATCGGCGACAAGCGCCCGCGAGACTACCGCGTTTCGTCGGCAAGCTGCGTCCCGACCAATTGCGGCATGGCACAAGACCGCTCATGAAGCGCTGCGAACTCACTGGCGAGGAAGACTTTTTTGCGCCTGCCCGGGTTCGACCGACCGGTTCTCGGTGGGCGCATCGCGTCACATTGCGCAGCGTGTTCCGAGCGCGATTTCGTGGCATGTGGCTTGCTTTTACCCCCTCGAATGTAGCTGGCTCGTCGCGCTGCCGCCTCTCGAGGCCAACGGCACGGCAAAGCTGCCCCGAAGGACCAGTGCGCTGCAACGCGCGAACCGCAATGACAAACCCCGATCCGCATGGCGTGCGCCGCACCTTGACGATGGCTGGAGCCCGGGCATGACCGCGACCGGCCTCACCGGCATCAAGGTGGTGGTGGTGGACGACAGCAACACCATCCGCCGCAGCGCCGAAGTGTTCCTGAAGCAGGCCGGCTGCGTCGTGGCGCTCGCCGAGGACGGCTTCAGCGCCATGTCGGTCATCGTCGAGCAGAAGCCCGACATCGTGTTCGTCGACGTGATGATGCCGCGCCTCGACGGCTACCAGGCCTGTGCACTCATCAAGCGCAACGACACCTTTCGCGGCACGCCCGTGATCATGCTGACCAGCAAGGACGGCGTGTTCGACCGCGCGCGCGGGCGGCTCGCGGGCTGCGACGACTATCTCACCAAGCCTTTCACGCGCGAGAGCCTGCTGGGCGCCGTCGCTTCGCACGCGAAGCGCGCCTGAACCATCCGCGCATCCAACCGCAAGGAGTACGCACATGGCGATCGAAACCGTTCTGGTGGTGGACGATTCCCCCACGGACCTCGAGTACCTGAGCACGCTGCTCGCGGGCAAGGGCTATCACGTCCTGCGCGCCGCGAGCGCGGAAGAATCCATGGAGCAGGCGAAGGCCCACGATCCGGACCTGATTCTGATGGACGTGATCATGCCCGGCATGAACGGCTTCGAGGCGACGCGCAAGCTCACCAAGGATGCCGACACCAGCCACATTCCGGTGATCCTGTGCAGCAACAAGACGCAGGAAACCGACCGTGTCTGGGGTCTGCGCCAGGGTGCGCGCGACTACGTGACCAAGCCGATCGACGAGGCCGAACTGCTCTCGAAGATCAGCGCGCTCGGCTGAGATGTCAGCGACCGTGATCAGGCAGCGCCCAGCGAAGCTGGGGCGCACAGCCTCTCGATGTATGGTGGGCGGTGGGTGAGCCCAGGAACAACCGCGGAGTCATGAAGGCGCGGCGCGATCTCGTCGGCTTCCAGCGCCGCCTCGTGGAGCGGCTGGACGCGGCCGCCACGCGGCGCATCGAGCACGCGCATCTCGCGCTCGACAGCGCGGGCGAAGGCTGGCTGGTGGAGCTTGCCGACGCGCGTGAACTGATCCCCGTCCCGCCGCTAACCGAAGTGCCCACCGCCCAACCCTGGTTCCGCGGCGTGGCCGGCGTGCGCGGCGAACTGCTGGGTGTGGTGGACTTCGCGGCCTACCGCGGTCGCGAGCCGACACCGCTGCGCCTGGAAAGCCGCATGCTGATTCCGCACGCTCGCTTCGGCGTCAACTGCGCGCTGCTGTTCGGGCGCTCGCTCGGGCTCAAGGACGTGCGCGGATACGACCGCGCTGCCGGCGACTTGGTCGACGACACGGGTCGCCGCTGGCACATCCTGCAGCCCGCCGGGCTGCTGTCCGAGCCGCGCTTCCTCGACATCGCGGCCTGATCAGACTCCGTCCCGCTGCTGCCATGGCCACTCTGCCCGCCTTCCTGCCGCAGCTCGCCTCCCGCTTTTCCCGGGTGCTCGAGCGGCTCACGCTGAAGCGCGTGTTCTTCATCTCGGGCGTCATGTTCGTGGCCCCCATCGCCTTGCTGTTCTACTTCTCGGTCTCCGAGACCATCGAACGCGTGCGCAATACCGACCGCGAGATCGCGGCGCTCGACCTGCTGGCCCCCCTCATCAAGCTGGAAGAGGCGCTGCAACGCCATCGCGGCGAGCGCAACGTGCTGCTGTCGGGCGACTTCACCCTGATGGACAAGGTGAAGGCCACCGAGATCACTGTCGATGCGTTGATCCTGAGCTACGAAGAGCAGCTCAAGGCCCGCCTGCCGGAGGTCGGTGGCGGCGATGCCGTGCTGAACGCGCGCGGCCGCTTCGAGCGCATCAAGCGCGACTGGACCACCAACAAGACCGAAGGCATGGGCATGCTGGTGGCCGACTCCTTCCAGCTGGCCACGCGCATCATCAACGACGTGGCAGCTCTCGCGCGCGACTTGCAGCAGATCTCCGGCCTGTCGCTCGATGCCGAGCCCGGACCGTATTACCTGCAGAACGCGCTGTTCGCGTTCTTCCCGGAACTCATGGAAGCGTTCGCGGCGACGCGCGATCGCGGTGCAGGTTTCGCGGCCCGCAAGAACATCACGCCGGAGGAGCGCGCCGAACTGGCCGTCCTGGTGCAGGGCAACGCGACGCTGCTCGCGCGCAACTTCGTCGAGAACGTCTCGCGTGCGAGCGTGGAAGACGAACGCATCAAGGACCAGTTGGGCGAACGCATCGAGACGGTCGAGAAACTCGTACCCGAGATGCTGCGCTACACCCGGGACGAACTGCTGGCCCGCACGTACATTTCCATCAACGGGGCGGCATGGCTCGACCAGACGACCAAGTCCATCGACAGTCTCTACGGCTTCATGTACCAGGGCACCAACGCGCTGCGCACCGTGCTGGACGATCGGCGTGCCGCTCTGCAGCACATCCTGGTCGTGAAGTTCGGCGTGATCGCGCTGTTGGTGGCCGCGGCCCTGGCGACGCTCTTCTCGCTGGGGCGGTTGCAGATCCGGCGCGAGCGCAATCGCGCCGAGGAAGCCGAGCGCATCAATCGCGAAAACCAGGAATCGATCCTCGACCTGCTGGACCAGCTCGCCAACGTGGCCGATGGCGACCTCACGGTACGCGCGGCCGTGACCGAACGGATCACCGGTGCCATCGCCGACTCCGTGAACAACACGGTGGAGGAACTGCGCAACCTCGTCGGCCGCATCAACGACACGGCGAGCCGCGTAGGCGAGCACAGCGAACGTGCGAGCGAGGTGTCGCGGCGACTGCTCGACGCGGCCGGCACCCAGGCGATGGAGATCCAGCAGACCAGTGCTTCTTTCGTGGAAGTTGCGCAGGCAATGCAGGCCGTGTCCGAAGACGCGTCGAAGTCCGCCGACGTGGCGCGCCACTCCCTCGAAGCCTCCGAGCGCGGTGCCCATACGGTTCAGGAATCCATTGCGGGCATGAATCAGATCCGCGGCCAGATCCAGGAGACGGCAAAGCGCATCAAGCGGCTCGGCGAAAGTTCGCAGGAGATCTCCGAGATCGTCGAGCTCATCTCCGAGATCACCGAGCAGACCAACGTGCTGGCACTCAATGCCGCCATCCAGGCTGCAGCGGCGGGCGAGGCGGGCCGCGGCTTCAGCGTCGTGGCCGAGGAAGTGCAGCGGCTCGCCGAGCGATCCGGCGAAGCGACCCGACAGATCGCGGCGATCGTCAAGGCGATCCAGGCCGACACGCAGGAAGCCGTCTACGCGATGGAGCGCAGCACCCAGGGTGTGGTGGAAGGTGCGAAGGCATCGGATGCCGCGGGTCGCGCACTGTCCGACATCGGTGCGGTGTCGAAGGATCTGGCCGAGCTGATCGAAGGCATTGCCGCCACCACACGCGCGCAGGCGGCGGCTGTGGATCGCGCGTCGCGCAACATGAACGAGATTCTCGGCATCACGCGCCTCACGACCGAAGGCACGCAGCAGACCGCTGAGACCGTGTCGGAGCTGGCGGCTTCTGCCCAAGTGCTGAAGGCATCGGTGTCCGGCTTCAAGATCGCCTGACCACGACGCCATGGACACCGCTCGCACCGTGAGATCGCTCGACGCCATCCGGCCGCAGGTCGCCGGCGCCCTGCTCACCATCGAGCGCGTGCTCGGCGATGGCGACAGCGCCGAGACGCGCAATGCCGCTCTGAGCGCCGTGCGCGAGGCGGTCGGTGTACTCACCATGGCCGCCGAGGCTGAGCTGGCGCAGCAGCTTGCCGACCTCGCTACCGACCTTGAACAATCGCAGGATGACGAGTTCGGTGCCCGCGCGACCGGCTGGATCGCGCTGCTGGCGTCCGCGCGCCGGCGTGTCGAGCATATCGCTGACGAGTCGCCGGCAGCCGACAACGGCAACGGCGGAGGATCCGTGGCGATGGTTGTCCTCGCGCTCATCGGCGACGGCGCCGATCGCGATGTGCCATCCGATCGCGAGCCCTTGCGTCTGCCTCGCGCGCGCTACGAACGCACGCTGCTGCAAGCGCTCAAGGGGGCGATGACCGCCGATCGGGTCGCAGAGATGGTCGCTGCCCTCGAGAGCGTGGAGCTGCATTTCGCCGGAACGCGCGATGCTTCCTTCTGGACGCTGATGGCCGCGGCGCTCGATGGGATCCAGAGTTCGCCCGGAGAACTCGATGCCCCGGCCAAGCGCTTCTGCGGAGCCGTCAACCTCGCATTGCGTCGTGCGCAGGACGGCGAGTCGGCCGTCGATTCCGCACTGGGCGAAGCCGCCATCGCGATCGTGAGCCGGAGTGGCGGGACCACACCCCGGATCGAACGCGTGCGGGCCGCGGCAGAATCCGCAGGTACACCCGACGCGGTCCTGGCGACGGACGTGGTGCAGCGCGTAGTGCAGCGCCTCGCAAGCGCGGCCGAGGCCGTCGAGCGGCTCGCGACCGGCGATGTCGAGGCACTGTCTGCGGCCGAGGCCGACCTGTCGGAGATCGAATCGGACTGCAATGCCGCGGGCGCCCGGCGCCTGGGCCGGTTTGCGGCGGCGATCGCGGGTACGGTCCGATCGCTGCACACGCGCAAGGCCTCGACTGCCGATGGAACCGCCCTCGCGATCGGCCTGCAATTGCTGGAGCAGGCAATGCAATCCGCGGTGCCACCACGGGTCGAGCTGCAAGAGGCCATCGCAGCGATGAGCGGCCATCTGACTGCGGTGGCGGATGGTGCCGACCCTGCGAAGATACCGGACGGGGTGAACACGCGGGCTGGTGGATTCGATCGTGCCGGTGTGGTAGCCGCCGGCAAGGCGATCCAGAGCAGCCTGTCTGCGGCCGAGGTCGCGCTCGAAGCGCATTTCCAGGCCCCGGGCGGTGCCGCCGGGCTGGAGCAGTTGCCAGCCGCGTTCGGTGAGATCGCCGGCACGTTGGCGATGCTCGGCGCACCCCAAGCGGCACGGACCGCGCGCGAATGTGCGACCGCGATCGCGACGTTTTCGCAGGCATCGGCGGCAGATCGCGAAGCCTTCGACCGCATCGCCGAGCAGGTCGCGGCACTCGGCGCCTTCGTCGAAGTGCTGATCCGCGATGGCAACGCACGGGAGGACGACCACCCTTTTTGCTGTAGCGCGCCGGCCGCTTCGGTCGTCGCGCTGACCGGCAACGGTGGGTGCGAAGCAGAGGCGGCAGGCGAGGTCGAACGCCCCAACGACCCGGATCTCGCGCCGATCTTCCTGGATGAGGCACGCGAGGTCCTGTCGACGCTCGAGGCGGTGCTCGCGAGCGGTGCGTCGGCTTTCGCCGATCGCAGTCGCGCGGTCGAGGCACGGCGCGGCTTTCACACGCTGAAGGGCAGCAGCCGGATGGTCGGGCTGGAGCGCTTTGCGGCGGCCGCGTGGTGCGTCGAAGACGTGCTCAATGCCTGGCTCGAGCATGGCCGCGGCGACGCAGGCGATCTCGCCACTCTTGCACGCGCGGCCCGAGCCCGTTGCGCCGAATGGATCGAGGCCCTCGACAACCGGGGCGAAGCCCGCATCGACACTCGGCGGCTCGAAGCCTGGGCCGACTGCATCAGGCGTGGCCGACCCATCGGCACCGATGCGCCATCCGCAACGGCTGCTTCGCAGACCGTTACGGGCCGGGCGCAGCAGCTGTCGGCCAATCTCTACGGCATCTTTCGTGAAGAGGCGGCTCGCCATCTCGCGTCCATGCGCGACGAAGTCCTGCACTGCCGCGAAGATGCGAGCGCTCCCGTCACCCAGGAGTTCATGCTCGCAGCCCATACGCTCGCGAGCGCGTGCGCGACCATGCGCCTGCCCGCGCCGAGCGAATTGGGCGGCGAGCTGGAAGGGCTGCTGGTCGATCTGATGCGCCTCGAGACCGCGCCGACTCTCGAGCACCTGGAACTCTTCGAGGCCGTGATCCATGCGCTCGAACGCATGATCGCCGAGGGCGTTGCGCATCGAGTGCCGACCCGGGATCCGGCGCTGTGCGAAGCGCTGGCATCGACCCGCGGTCGACTCGCAGTTCCCCAACCGTCCGTGCACGCCGATGCGGAGCCAGAGGAAGTCTCGCGTGGCAGCGGGGCTTACCACTGGGCAGCCGGGAGCCGCCGCCGGTTCCGGCCGCGCGACGAACTCGATACCCAGCTCGTGCCGGTGTTCCTCGAAGAGGCTCAGGACCTGGTGCCGCGCATCGGTGCCGGCCTGCGCGAGTGGCGTGCCGCGCCCGACCAGGATGCTTTGGCGCACGCATTGCTCCGCCAGCTGCACACGTTGAAGGGCAGCGCCCGCATGGCTGGCGCCATGGGACTGGGCGAACTGACGCACGCCATGGAGACGCGCGTCGAGCGCGCCGTCGGCCAACACGCGACCGGTGCGGACTGGTTCGACGCGATGGAGTCGAGCTTCGATCGCCTGATCCAGCTGGTCGACGAGATCGCCGAAGGCCGGCGCGCCGTGGCGGAGGACCGCGCCAGCACCACGCAGACGACAGCAGCTGAATCCACGCGTCCGCTGCCGGCTGGCGAAGTCGATCCGATCACGCGGGCCGCATTGCGCATCCGGGCCGACGTGCTCGATCGAATCGTCAATCAAAGCGGCGAAGTGGGCATTGCCCGCACGCGTGCCGAATCGGAAGTGCGGGCGCTGAAAGGCCTGCTGCGCGACCTCTCGGACAACGTGATCCGGCTGCGCGCGCAGCTGCGCGACCTCGAGATCCATGCCGAGTCGCAGCTGCAGGCGACGACGGTGCTGGGCAACGAAGCGGATGCGTCATTCGACCCGCTCGAGTTCGACCGTTACACGCGTTTCCAGGAGCTGACGCGGATGATGGCGGAAAGCCTGAGCGACGTGACGGTGGTGCAGCAGTCCATTCACAAGAACGTTGACGACGTGTCGGCAGCACTGTCGTCGCAGGCGGTGCTGTCGCGCGATCTGCAGCAGGAACTGATGCGGGTGCGCATGGTGCCCTTCTCGAGCATCGCCGAACGCCTGCACCGGATCGTGCGCGCCAGCGCCAAGGAGCTGGGCAAGCGTGCCAACCTCGACATTGCCGGGTTGCACGCCGAACTGGACCGCGTGGTGCTGGAACGGATGACCGCACCTCTCGAGCATCTGCTGCGCAATGCCGTCAGTCACGGCCTGGAAGATCCGGTCGAGCGACACGAGGCTGGCAAACCGGACTTCGGCACCGTCCGCATCGAGATCCGTCAGGACAACAACGAGATCGTTCTCACCTTGCGCGATGACGGCCGCGGCATCGACGCGGCACGCGTCAGGGCACGTGCCATGGAAGGCGCGCTCGCCAGCGACGCGGCCACGCTGTCGGAGGCGGATGCGCTGGAGCTCATCTTCAAACCGGGCTTCAGCACGGCCGAACGGGTCACCGAACTATCCGGTCGCGGTGTCGGGCTCGACGTCGTCCGCACCGAAGTGAAGGCGCTCGGCGGGCGCGTGACGGTGACTTCCCAGCCGGGCACTGGCACCGCGTTCACCTTGCACTTGCCGCTCACGCTCTCGGTCACGCGGGCGCTGCTCGCGCGCGCCGGTGGCCGGACCTATGCCCTGCCCGCGGGCATGGTGGAGCAGGTGCTGCTGCTCGATCGGATCGCGGCGGACGCCGCGGTCGTCGCAGGTGCGCTCGAATGGCGCGGCAGCGCATTGCCACTGCACTATCTGCCGCATGCTTTCGGTGCGCCGAAGGCCGCGATGGAAGCGCGCAAGCGCTACCCGGTCGTGATCCTGCGCTCGGGTGCCGAGGCAATGGCCGTGCTGGTCGATGGCGTCAGCGGCAGTCGCGACATCGTGCTGAAGAATCTCGGGCCGCAATTGTCGCGGCTCGCCGGATTGATCGGTGCCTCGATCCTGCCGGACGGAGAGATTGCGCTGTTGATCAACCCCATGCAGTCGCGGGGCCGCAATGCGCAGGCACCGGCGACGGCGGCTGAACCGGAGGCTACGCGTACGGCCCACGCGAACTCCAGCGTGCTGGTCGTGGACGATTCGATCACCGTGCGGCGCGTGACCCATCGCCTGTTGTCCCGACAGGGGTACGATGTGGTCATGGCGAAGGACGGGGTCGAAGCACTCGAGCGACTGCAGGAGGCACGTCCGGCGGTGATGCTGGTCGACATCGAGATGCCGCGCATGGACGGGTTCGAGCTGACCCGGCTGGTGCGCGCGAGCGGCACGTTGAAGGACATCCCGATCATCATGATCACCTCGCGCGCCGCGGACAAGCATCGCAGCCTGGCCGCGGAACTGGGCGTCGATGTCTTCCTCGGCAAGCCGTACTCCGAGCAGGAACTGCTGCAGCACCTGCTGTTCTTCACGCGCAAGGCGGCGTAGACCGAGCACGGGCATGAAGGCGACCACCAGGAAAACCAACCCAATCGTGCTGATCGTCGATCCGGCCGAGGAGCGCCGCATGATCACGATGCAACTGGTGGCGATCGAGTGGCCCGATGCGCACGTTGACGAGTTCGCATCGCTCAAGCTGCTGAAGCCGGAGCAGCTGGCCGATCTGCCGAAGTACGACGCGGTCGTCTTCGGACTGGAAGACGCCGACATGGTCCGCGAACTGCGGGCGTTCATGGCGCTGCCGTTCTGTCCGGGCGTGGTGGCCATGGCTGGGCTCGATCCGCTCTTGCACCAGGCGATGACGCTCGGGGCTGCGGTCTGCGTGAACGAACAGGACCTCACCAAGGCGACGGTCGGTCACACCATCCGCACAGCCATGGATGAGACCGAGCGCATCCGCCGCCAGTTCGAGAAGACCATGCCGATCGGCGGGACGCCCAAGCGGACCGAGAAGCGCGCGGTGCGCAGCGCGCCGCGCGATTCCGACGCCGAGATCGCTAACATCAGCGGCTACAGGATCATCGAGCAGATCGGCGAGGGCGGCATGTCGCGCGTCTACCTGGCGGACGACACGCGCCAGGGTCGCCGCCTGGTGCTGAAGGTCTTCGATCCGCGCGCGTCACGCGACGAGCGCGAGCTGGTGCTGTTTCTCAAGGAGACCGCGATCATCTCCGAGCTCGACACGCCGTTCGTGGTTCGCATCTACGACCACGGCGTTACCGATCACCACGCATTCATTGCGATGGAGCATCTGCCGGGTGGCGATCTCAAGGAGCGCATCCGCGCCGGCATCGGCCGCGATCGGGCGCTCTCCATCCTGATCCAGATGTGCCAGGCGCTCGACGCGGTGCATCGGGCCGGCATCGTGCATCGCGACCTCAAGCCCCAGAACGTGATGTTCCGCAGCGGTGACCGTCTGGTGCTGGTGGATTTCGGCATATCCAAGCTGCACGGCAGCACCACCATCATCCAGGGCAACTCGCTTGGCACCCCGGCGTACTTCAGCCCGGAGCAGGTGATGGCCCGCTCCATCGACCAGCGCAGCGATCTGTACAGCGCCGGCGCCATCTTCTACGAGATGCTCACCGGGCGGCGTCCGTTCTATGCGTCCGAGATGACGGAGCTCCTGCGCATGCATCTGGAGGAACCGCCGCCGCCGTTGCCGGCACCCGTGGCGGAGTTCCAGGACATCGTCGATCGCCTGATGGCGAAGGATCCGGAGGAGCGGTTCCAGTCTGCCGCCGAGGTGCTTGCGCAACTGAAGCGCCGCTGGCCGAACGCGGCGTAGCGCCGACTCGCCTACGGTCGAAACGACTCGGGCAGCAGGGTGATGTCGACCACGCGATAGGCCGGCAGCCAGCGCCGGCGAAAGGCATCCGAATGATGCACGGCCGGCCAGTCTTCTGCCGAGCGCGCGTCCATGTAGCGCTCCACCTCCGCGCGGGCAAACGCGATGCCGCCCGCGTCGGCCAGGTCGCCGAGGCAGCCGCAGAACTTCGCGAGCTTCTCGGTGGAGGGCGTCCAGGAACGGCCCGTTTCCGTGAATGCATCGGCGAGCATGTCGGGGTCGAAGCCGTGCGCAGCGAAGGTGCGCAGGTGAACCCGGGCGAGCCGGCCGTCGGGCGAGATCGGGTCTGCCAGCGGTTCTTCAGGCCCCGTGGCGAGCCCCGCCAACTCCGCAGCGAGACGTGCGCGGGCAGCCTTGCCGTCGACAGCGTGCGCTGGCCCCAGAGCAGCCTGATGCAGCAGCTTGTAGATGTCCTCGAGCCCGAGGCCCGGATAGCGCGCAGCGTGCGCGCCCAGCAGTTGACCGACGAACTTCATGGAGTGACTCCTTCCGGGGCCTCGAGTGCGGCCAGTGTAGCGCGCCGGTTTCCCATCGGTGCCGCGGTCGAATACAGTACGCCCCCGATGTCTGCTTCCTCTTCCGCACCGACCGCCGGTGCCCAGGCCCGAGACCCGGTCGCTGCGCTGGTGGCGCTGGGCTTCGCCTACTTCATTCTCGGCACCGGTTCGCTTGCTGTGGTCGGGCTGGTGCAGCCCATGGCCGCGTCGCTCGATGTCTCGGCTGCTGCGGTCGCCAATCTCGTCACGGCCTTCGCACTGGCTTTCGCCGTCTCCGCGCCGCTCGCCCAGATGCTCTTCGGACGGTATCCGCGCCGCACACTGCTGCTGACGGGGCTCGCGATCATGAGTCTGGCTGCACTTGCCGGGGCGTTGGCCACCACGTACTGGATCCTGCTCTTGTCGCGCATCGCGGCGGGCGCGGGTGCGGCCATGGTCGGTCCCATGGCCTCGGCCATTGGCGCCGGACTGGTGCCGCCAGAGCGCCAGGGGCGCGCGCTCGCCATCGTGTTCGGTGGCATGACGCTGGCCGTGGTGCTGGCGGTCCCGATGGCCGCGTGGCTGGGTGTGCTGATCGGATGGCGCGCCGTGCTGGTGCTTCTCGTGGTCCTCGGCGGCCTGGCGGCGATCGGCGTGGTCTGGCAGGTGCACGATCGCAGCCGCGGCATGCCGGTCAACCTGCGCGCACTGTTCGGTGTCGTGGTGCATCGACGGGCCGGTTTCAGCGTTGCCACGACGCTGCTCCAGATGGCCGCGATGTTCGCCACGTATGCGCTGATCACGCCCTATCTGTCGGAGCGCATGGCGATAGGTTCGGGCGGGATGGTGGCCGTGCTGTTGTCCTATGGCCTTGGCGGTATTGCCGGCAACCTGCTCGCGGGGGTACTCACCGACCGGCTCGGCGCGGACCGTACCGTGCTGCTGAGCCTGGTGGTGCTGGCGGCAACGTTCGTCGCGCTGTGGGTGTTACCGGCGTCCCTGGTGCTGGCGCTGCCGCTGTTCGTGATCTGGTCCACTGCAGGTACGTTGTTCCAGGCGCCGCAGCAGAAGCGTCTGGTGGACATCGACCCGTCGCGCCGCAGCCTGTTGTTCGCCACCAATGCTTCCGCGCTGTACCTCGGCATGTCGCTCGGAGCATTCCTGGCCGGCGTCGTGCATCACGCCGCCGGTTCCGCCGGCCTGCCCATCGCATCACTGCTGCTGATGGCGCTCGCCATCGCTGCCTTCCTGTCGTCGAGGGTTCGTTCGTGAATCTCGCTCGTTTGCTGCGGCGTGCTGCGCAAGTCGCGCCCGATAACTGGGCCGTGGCCCACGGCCACGACAATCTGCGGCGTTTCGGCGAAACCGAAGCGCGCGTCGCCGCGCTCGCGCGCCGGTTGCTGACCGATTTCGGGCTCCGTCATGGCGACCGTGTGGCGCTGGCCATGCGCAACAGTCCGCAGTATTTCGAGTTGCTCTTCGCGGCCTGGCACGCGGGACTCACCGCCGTACCGATCAATGCCAAACTGCACCCGAAGGAGTTCGAGTACATCCTCGGGCACTCGGAGGCGAAGCTCTGCTTCGTCAGCACCGATCTCGCCGAGGGTGTGGCGAGCGTGGCGTTGCCGGGTCTGCGCACGGTGTGCGTGGATGACCCGGAGTACGAGCGGCTCGCGGCCGGCGAACCGCTGACGATCGCCGATTGCGCGCCGGACGACGTGGCCTGGCTCTTCTATACGAGCGGCACCACGGGTCGACCCAAGGGTGCCATGCTCACCCACTGCAATCTGCTCACGATGACCATGGGCTTCTTCACCGACGTGGATTCGATCGACGCGGGCGATTGCGTGTTGCATGCCGCTCCCATGTCCCATGGGTCCGGCCAGTACATCCTGCCGCACGTGGCCGCGATGGCGAAGCAGGTGATCCCCGCCAGCGGCGGCTTCGATGCGGCGGAGATGTTCGATCTCATGCGCGTGCACCCCGGCATGTGCGTGTTCGCGGCGCCGACCATGGTGCGGCGGCTGATCGAGAGCCCGATGGCACGATCCGCCGATTCCAGCAACCTCAAGACCATCGTCTACGGCGGCGGTCCGATGTACGTGGCCGACTTGAAGCGTGCGATGGAGGTGTTGGGGCCGAAGCTCGCGCAGATCTACGGCCAGGGCGAGAGCCCCATGACCATCACGGCGATGACCAAGGCTAGACATCGCGACATCACCCATTCGCGGTACGAGCAGCGCCTCGCCTCGGTCGGCGTCGCGCAGGCCGCGGTGGAAGTGCGGGTCGGCGGGAACGATGACGAAACGCTCGCGGTGGGCGAACCCGGTGAAGTGCTGGTGCGTGGTGCCACGGTCATGCGTGGGTACTGGCGTGATCCGGAGGCATCCGCGAAGACCTTGCGTGGCGGCTGGCTCCATACCGGCGACGTGGGTGCGATGGATGCGGACGGCTTCCTCACGCTGATGGACCGCAGCAAGGACCTCATCATCAGCGGCGGGTCGAACATCTATCCGCGCGAAGTCGAGGAGGTACTGTTGCGTCATCCGGCGGTGGGAGAGGTGTCGGTGATCGGTGCGCCCCATCCGGATTGGGGCGAGGAGGTCGTGGCCTACGTGGTGGGCCGCACCGCGGACGGGGTCACCGCAGCAGAGCTGGACGCACTGTGCCTCGATCACATCGCGCGGTTCAAGCGACCGAAGCGTTACGTGTTCGTCGAGGCGCTGCCGAAGAACAACTATGGCAAGGTGCTCAAGACCGAGTTGCGGCGGATCGAAGCGAAGAACAAGGCTGGGGCGTAGCGTCGCGCGGACCGTAGCCCCCATCCCCCGCCTTCCCCCACCACGGGTGGGCGCTGTGCTGCCCCCATCCCCCGCCTTCCCCCACCACAGGTGGGCGCTGTGCTGCCCCCATCCCCCGCCTTCCCCCACCACTGGTGGGGGAAGGAGCGTACGGCTCCCTCCCCCGGCTGCGCCGTCCGCGTCCGCGCAGCCGATCGCGCGAGGGCCTAGCGCTTCCGCAATGCCTCGATCCGCTCCCGGGTCGCAGGATGCGACGCCAGGTAGTCGTTGATCGACTTGTCGTCCGCCGCGGCGCCGGGGCTGCCGTGACTCGCTTCCAGCTTCTCCAGCATCGACGCCAGCAGGGCCGGCGACAGGCCGTTGCTCTTCAGCATGTTCGCGCCGTAAGCATCAGCGGCAGCTTCGTGCTCGCGCGAGAACCTCGCCTGCAGCAAAGCCGCCGGAACACTCGCCGCGAGACTCGACACGTCGCCGATGTACCAGGTCAGCACGAAGCCCACGACCGAACTCTCCACCAGAAGACGCAGTCCATGCCGTTCGTGCACGTGCCCCAGTTCGTGCGTGAGCACCGCGAGGATCTCGGCGTCGTTCTCGGTGAGCTTCACCAACTCGTCGGTGACGATGATGGTGCCGGAGGGCAGGGCCAGGGCGTTGGCACCGATCTCCGGTGAGGCGCGAAACAGCACCTCGTGGGGTACCGGCACGCCTCCCGGTGGCGTGAGCTGACGGAACTGCTCTGCGATGCGATTGCGTCGCCCCTCGGGCAGCTTGCTGGGATCGAAGGCCGCCCTGTCGAGCAGGGCGAGTGTCTGATCGGACAGCGTCGCCACGATGGATGCCGGAATGCGCTCGGCAATCTTCTCGGCGAGCCACGGCAGCCCGAAGCGGTAGCCGACCGCGATCACGACCAGCAGCAGGATCGCGGAGCCTGCCACCCAGCTCCAGCGCGACTGGGCCCGTACCACGTGGGAATCCGAATGACCGAGAGCGGCAACGAACGCATCGCGATCCGGTTGCGCCGGCACCTCGCAGTAGGCCCCATCGCGAAACATCAGCAGGCGCGGCGCACCGCCGAGCGGTTCCGAGACGCTGATCCCGGCCATCGGCTCGAAGCGATCGACGTCCGACCCCTGCACGTGCACGACACCGAAGGCGTCGAGAGTCAGCGCAACCGCGCGCCGCGCCGAGGTGCGACCGTCGAAGTAGTGCCCCGCAACGCGCGCGGACGTCGGGTCGGTCACAGGGAGAGGTCGAGGTCGAGGAACTCGCCCAGCTCTTCGCCGACGGCCGCGACGCTGGCCTGCTCTGCCGCAACGAACTCGTCAAGCGACGCGGCCGGCAGCAAGGTCATGCACGATACCCGGTAGCGTGCGAGGCGCACCGCGGCAAAGGGCACGAACAGACCGAGGGTCACCACCACGAGCAGCAGGTTCGACAGCAGGATCCAGACGAGCTTGCGCGCCTGCAGGCGGCACTCGAACCGGTGCGGCCCGAGGGTGGTGTGGTTCCAGACCAGGTTCTGGATGCGTGCGAGCAGATAGGGGCCGAGCAGGACGGAGAAGGACACGAACGCGAAGCCGAAGACGATGGCCATGACGGCGATCATTGCCCCACGCGACGCGCCCGGACCAAAGCCGCTCATCGTGGCGGCCGCGACTCCGATGACGACCGCCAACCCGGCGAACATCAGCAGAGCGCGCAGATAGGGTCCGTAGAAACTGCCCACTGACGCCGAGAAGCGAAATGCCGCAGTCCCGAACGTGCTGTTGTCGTGCTGATAGCGCTTCAGCCGCTGGTGCCACATCGGGCCGAGCAGGGTCAGCGACACCAAGGCGAGGATCGGCCAGAGCAGAAACACTACGTATGCGCTGCTCAGGGTCCCGCGGAATGCGAAGCGCAACCCGCGCCAACTGGAATAGTGCAGGCGGAAGCGCAACGACTGCCGCAGCATCCACGGCAGCGCGATGACGATGGGGATCGCCACCGCGATCGCGAGCCGGAAGTCGAACTTCTCTGCCAGGTTGTAGATCACCAGCAGGCCGAACGCGATGGCGCGGCCCTTCAGTATCGCCGTCGGGCGTCCGTGGTAGTCGAAGCTCGACCCGGCCACCCGGGTGTTGCGATAGAAATACTGCAGTCGCCGCACCTTGGCCCACGCCGAATAGATCCCGAGCGTGACGACGGTGAGCGCGATGTTGACGATCCAGATGCGGAAGTACTCGCCGCCGGAACCGGTGAACTGGAAGGGCTCGGCGGCGGGAGTTGGCGGTGCGGGCTGCGATTGCTCGGCTTCCATCGTCCCTCCTGGATGAGCGGACCGGATGCTCCCGTCATTCGGCCTTGATGTTCTTCTCCCGGATGAGCTTACCCCACTTGTCCGATTCCGCGCGGATCAGCTTGCCGAAGTCCGCCGGCGAGCCGTTGCCCGGGTCGAGGTCGATCTCGGCGAAGCGCTTGCGCACGGTCTCGTCCTGCATGGCTTCGTTGAAGATGGCGTTCAGCTTGTCGATCACCGCCGGTGGCGTCTTTGCCGGTGCGAGCAGACCGAACCAGGGCGCCACCACCACGGTCGGGTAACCCGATTCCTGCATCGTCGGGATGTTGGGGAACATCTTCGAGCGCTTCGACCCGGTCACCGCCAGTGGCCGCACCTTGCCGGCCTGGGCGCTGGGCAGGATCGACGGCATGTTGTCGAACATCATGTTCACTTCGCCGGCGACGAGCGCAGTGTCGGCGAGCGCACTGCCCTTGTACGGCACGTGGCGGACATCCATGCCGGCGGCGGTCTTGAAGAGCTCCATCGACAGGTGCAGCGACGACCCGAAACCGGACGAACCGTAGGTGAGGTCCCCGCTCTTCGCTTTCGCCAGGGCCACCAGTTCCTTCACGTTGTTGGCTGCTACCGACGGATGCACCACGAGCAGATTCGAAATCGACCCCACCAGCATGAGCGGGGCGAAATCGCGATCGACGTTGAACCCGATGTTGTCGTACAGGAACGGGTTGAGGGAGCACGTGCCGATGGTGCCCATGATCAGCGTGTAGCCGTCCGGCGCAGCGCGCGCGGCGAGCTCCATGGCGACGTTGCCGCCGGCACCGGGTCGATTCTCGACGATCACCTGCTGCTTGATGAGTTGCGTCGCCCGATTCGCGAGGACGCGCGCGAGTGTGTCGGGTGTGCCGCCCGGCGGGAACGGCACGAGGATGCGGATGGGCTTGGTGGGGAAGTTTTGCGCGCTGACCGGCAGTGGGCAGAACGCGCAGGCGACGCACAGCGACAACGCAACGAGGAGGCGCATGGAGAGCCAGGGGTGAGCGAAAGGTGCGGCATGGTAAGACCGACCGCTTCGCTCCCACAACACCTCGACCGGCGCTGCCGGTGCCTCGCAGCACTGCGTTGAGGGGGCGGCGAGCGCCCCTCGGGTTCACCGATAGACCAGTACCGGGATCTTCGAGTGGGTGAGCACCTTCGAGGTCTCGCTGCCGAGCAGCAGCCCTGCCAGTCCGCGCCGGCCATGGGAGGCCATGAAAATGAGGTCGCACTTGCGCCGTTTCGCGGCGGCGACGATCGCTTCCCACGGGGCCGTGCTCGCCTTGAAGGCCGTGGCGGCGTCGACACCGGCGGCGGTCGCCACCTTGGCCGCTTCGGCCAGGACCTTCTCGGCATTGCGCTTGGCCCGCTTGTCGAACTCGTTCTGCGTCAGCAGGTCGGGCGGGAAGTACTCGCCGTACAACGCCGGCTCGAACTGCACGGGCGAGTGGAAGAACGTCACCTTCGCGCCGAGGGCGCGGGCCAGGCGCACGCCTTCGCGCACGGCCTTCTTCGACAGCGTCGACCCGTCGGTGGGGATCAGGATATGTTGATACACGGTGTCTGCCTCCTTTGCAGTGGCACGTGCGCCACTGGCGACGATGCACTTTATACGCGCCGGCCTCCGGTGGCCGATTGACATGGATCAAGCGGCGATGGTTCGTTCGGCCCCGGCGGTGGCGATGCGATAATCACCGGCATGAACCCCTTGACTCTCGCCACGCTGCGCCTGCTCGGCGACGGCGCGTTCCATTCGGGCGAGGAGGTCGCTGCGGCCCTCGGCGTTACCCGGGCCACCGTCTGGAATGCTGTCCGCGAAGCCGGGGAGTTCGGGCTCATCGTGGAATCGGTGCGCGGCCGCGGCTACCGGCTTGACGAGCCGCCGGTCTGGCTCGATGCGATGCAAGTGGCGCGGCAGCTCGAGGCTCGGGCGCGGCGGTTTCGCATCGACGTGGTCGAGCAACTCGAGTCGACGAACTCGGCACTGCTCGACCGGGTCGACGCCGGTGGCGAGACCGGAATGGTGCTCGCCACCGAAGTGCAGCGCGCCGGCCGCGGCCGGCGTGGCCGTTCGTGGCAGAGTGGTCTCGGTGGCGCCTTGACCTTCTCCTTGCTGTGGCGTTTCGAACAAGGCGCCGCCGCCCTGACCGGCTTGAGCCTGGTCGTCGGCGTGGCGGTCGCACGCGCGTTGGCGTCGCTCGGCGCCGCCGACGTGCGCCTCAAGTGGCCGAACGACATCCTGCATCGCGGCCGCAAGTTGGGCGGCATCCTGATCGAGGTGCGTGGCGACGCGCTGGGACCGACCGCGGCCGTGATCGGGATCGGACTCAACGTTCGCCTCGCGCCGGTGCTGAAGCAACGTATCGATCAGCCCGTGACCGATGCCATCGAGGCTGGTGCGGGATCCGATCGCAACCGGATGCTCGCTGCGGTGTTGACGGAACTCGCCGAGCTGCTCGACGCGTTCGCCCGCGACGGCTTCGGGCCGCTGGAGCCCGAGTACCGGCGGTGGCACGCATTGCAGGACGCGGCCGTGGTGGTCGATCTCGGGGACGGCAAGCCGGTGCACGGCCATGCGCGCGGCACGGCCAGCGACGGGGCGTTGGTCGTGGAGACACCCGCCGGGATGCGCCGTTTCCACGGCGGCGAAGTGAGTCTGAGAGCAGCACCGGGAGAGCGTTGAGATGTTGCTGGCGGTGGATGCGGGGAACACGCGGATCAAGTGGGGGTTGCACGATGGCCGCGAGTGGCTGCGGACGGGATCGGTTCCCACGACCGACGCGCGGCAGCTTGCACAGGTCTGGACGGCCCTGCCCGACCGGCCGGACCGCGTGATCGTTTCCAACGTGGCCGGACCGGCAGTCGGCGAGGCCGTCGCCCTGACGCTGTCGATCCTCGGCGCGACGGTAGTGCCGTTCGCGCCGCTCGCGGCCCAGGCCGGCGTGGTGAACCACTACGAGTCGCCACACCAACTCGGAACCGATCGATGGGCCGCGCTGATCGCTGCGCGGAGCCGGGTGAAAGGGGCGTGCGTCGTCGTTCATGCCGGCACGACCATCGTTGTGGACGCGCTGACGGAGGCCGGCGAGTTCCTGGGCGGTCTGCTCGTGCCGGGCATCGACCTCATGGTGGAGTCGCTCGCGCGGCGCATCGAGAGCCTGCGGGTCGCCCCCGGCGTTTACGAGGCGTTTCCGCGCAATACGCCCGATGCGCTGGCCAGCGGCGCCATCGATGCGGCCGCCGGCGCCGTGGCCGCAATGGCGCGCCGGCTCGGTCTTCTGAGCGGCGCGTCGCCGGCTGTCCTGGTTGCGGGCGGCTCGGCGGCACGCCTGGTCCCGCATCTCGCGGGCGACGTGACGGCGGTCGAGGGGCTCGTGCTCGATGGTCTCGCAATCGCGGGGCACGCATGAAAGCGCTGGTCGCCATCCTGGTCATCGCCAACATCGCCCTCGCGGCGTGGGGCCTGCTCGCACAGCGCAACCGCAGCGGTACCGAGGCTGCGTTGATGGAGTCGCAGTTGAACGCTGACAAGATCCGCATCGTGCGCGGCGAGCCCGAGCCCGCGCCCGCGCCACCGGCGCCGGTGCGCGGCGACGCCTGTGTCGAATGGGGGCCGTTCTCGGCCGAAGAACTCGCCCGGGCACGTACCGCACTCGAGCCGCTGGCGCTCGGCAACCGCCTGGCCGTTGCGCCGGTGTCGGTAACGGCAGGCTGGTGGGTGTACCTGCCCCCGCAGCGGTCGCGCGATGCCGCCGAGCGCAAGATTGCCGAATTGAAGAGCTTCGGCGTGGAGGAGAGCTACCTGGTGCCCGAAAAGGGCGATTGGGAGAACGCGATCTCCCTGGGCATCTTCCGCAGCGAAGACGGTGCGCAACGCTTCCTCGAGAACCTGCGGGCGAAGGGCGTGCGCTCGGCCGTGGTCGGCTCGCGTCAGCAACTGGTGCGCTTGAACACGCTGCTGCTGCGTTCCCCGAGCGAAGCGGAGGCGCAGCGTCTGGTGGAGTTGCGCGCGGACCTACCGGGAACGTCGGTGAAAGCGGCGAAGTGTCCGTGAGTGGCGCTACGCAGCGGCCATCCACCGTCTTCCGCCACCGTTCGCCCCCTCCTGCGGAGCGCGCGCCGGCCTGCATGCCGGCGCCGTTCGACGGGCTCGCTGCATGCAGCTCGAATTCACCGCCTCACCCCCAACCCTCCCCCGGCAATGCCGGGGGAGGGAGGGATGGGGGCGCGGTTCAGACTGTCACGAGCGACCGCGTCGCCGGATCGATCTCGATCACGCGCTGGTGGTGTCGCGCCACTTCGGGTCGATGCGCGATGCTCACGATGGTGCTGTCGGGCAGGCGCTCCGAAAGTAGCGAGTAGAGCGCTGCCTCCGAGTTCGGATCGAGATTGGAAGTGGCTTCGTCGAGGAACAACCAGCCGGGCCTGTGCAGGAGCGCGCGCGCGATCGCAACCCGCTGTTGCTCGCCGCCCGAGAGCTGCTGGTTCCACTGAGCGGCTTCGTCGAGACGATCGGCAAGTTGTGGCAATCCCACGTCGGTCAGGGCGGAACGCAATTGCGCATCGGTGAACCGTCCCGGCTCGGCCGGATACGCTGCGGCCTCGCGCAGCGTGCCCATCGGAAAGTACGGTCGCTGCGGCAGGAACAGCGAATCGAAGATGCGCGGCACGCGGATGCGGCCGCGCCCGAAGGGCCAGATCCCGGCCAGCGCACGGAACAGGGTGCTCTTCCCGGACCCGGAAGGGCCGCGCAGCAACACCCGCTCCTTCGGCATGATTGTGGCGGACGCGTTCGCGAGGAGCGTGCGACCGCCGGGCAATGCGACCTCAACGCCGCTCAGGGCGAGTGAATCGGCGGCGGAGGGCTCCAGGACGGTGCCCGGGCTCGTCCGCGTTTCCGACTGCGCAAGCTGGATGGCGTTGTGGAAACCGGTGAGCCGGTCCACCGTCGCTTTCCAGCTGGCGAATTCCGGATAGACGTTGATGAACCAGGACAGGGCGTTCTGAACGTAGCCGAACGCTTGCGCGGTTTGCGTGAGATCGCCCAGTTCGAGCTTGCCCGCAAAGTACCGCGGCGCCGTGACCAGGTAGGGAAAGATGATCGCGGCCTGGCCGTACCCGGTCGTGAAGGTATTGATGAGTTTCTGACGCTTCATGATGGCCCACCAGTTCTGCGTCAGTGCGGCGAAGCGCTGGGTGAAACCGCGACGCTCGTCCTCCTCGCCGCGATACAGGGCCACGCTTTCCGTGTTCTCGCGGAAACGGGCGAGCCCGAAGCGGAAGTCCGCCTCGAAGCGCTGCTGATCGAAACTGAGGGGTATCAACTTGCGGCCGATGCGATGCGCGATCCAGGAGCCGACGATCGCGTAGGCCACGGCGACCCAGACCATGTAGCCGTAGATCTCCCATGTGGTTCCGTTCCACTCGAACTCGAGGGTACCCGAGAGTCCCCAGAGGATGCCGACGAACGACACCAGTGTGACGACCGAATCGATCAGGCCGAGCAGCAGCGAGAGCGTCTTCTCGACGAAGAGGTTGAGATCCTCGGCGATGCGCTGATCGGGATTGTCGGTGGCCTTCCCGGTGAGCTGCATGCGATAGTAGGTCCGGTCGGCCAGCCACTCGTTGAGGTAGTAGCCGGTCAACCAGCGGCGCCAGCGGATCTGCAGCGCTTGCCGCAGATAGACCTGGTAGACCGCCATGGCGATGTAGATGACCGCCAGCACCGTGAACTCCAGGATGAGAGGGACGAAGCGCGCGCCCTCGCGCTTCTGCAGCATGGTGTAGAACGCGTTGTTCCAGTAACTGATGCGCACGTTCATGTACACCATGCCGAGCGTGAGGGCGATGATCGCGACGAGCAGAAGGCGCGCCGAGTTCTTCTCCTCCGAGAACCAGTAGGGCCTGGCAAGCGTCCAGAGGTCGCGCAGAAAGCGTGAGATGCGTTCAGCCATGGGTGTGCCTTCGTCGTGCCGGCGCTTCACGCCGGGATCGCAGGATCACGCGCCGCGGATGCGGGCGAGCAGGGAGGTGGTGGAGCGCTCGTGCTGGAATGCGATCGAGTGGACGCTGCCGCCCCAGGATCGAACTTCTGCGGCGCCGACGATCTTCTCGACCGGCCAGTCGCCACCCTTGACCAGAACGTCAGGCCGGCAGGCCAGGATCAGTTCGAGCGGCGTGTCGGCTTCGAACCAAGTGACCAGTGCGACCGACTCGAGTGCCGCGACCACCATGGCGCGATCCTCGAGCGCATTGAGCGGGCGGTCGTCGCCCTTGCCGAGCCGTTTGACCGATGCGTCGGAATTGAGGCCGACGACCATGCTCGCGCCGAGCGCGCGGGCTTCGGCGAGGTAGGTGACGTGGCCGCGATGCAGGAGGTCGAAGACACCGTTGGTGAAGACCAGCGGTCGCGGCAACTGCGCCGCTCGCGCGGCGAGTGCGGCCGGCGTGCAGAACTTCGACTCGAACGCCGGCGCCTTCGCCACGGGACTCAGGCGGCCTGCCGATCGCCGGCGGGCGTGCGGGTCAGCTCTTTGCGGTAGCGGTTGAGGTCCTGCACTGACTCGAAGGTACGGTCGAACAGGATCGAGAGGTTCTTCAGGATCATGGTCACCACCTTGCCCTCCCACTCCCGGTCGAAACGGATCTGCTCGTCGAGCCAGTGCTCGAGCCAATCGGGGTCGGGCAGCTTTGACTGGACGGTGTCGTGCGGGAACAGGTCCTTGCTCACGTGGAGGTTGGTCGGATGCAACGGCTTGCCGCTGCGCGACGAACTCGCCATCAGCATGCCGATCTTCGCGAAGGCCGCGCGGGCTTCGTCGCCCAGCTGCGCGATGGCGCGCTTCATGTACTGGAGGTACGCGCCGGCGTGGCGCGCCTCGTCGCGCGAGATGATTTCATAGATCCGGCGGATGACCGGCTCGGTGTGCCAAAGCGAAGCGCAACGATACCAGTGGTTCAAGCGGATCTCGCCGCAGAAGTGCAGCATGAGGGTCTCGAGGGGCGGAGCGGGGTCGAACTGGAAGCGTACCGCGTGCAGCTCCGCTTCGCTCGGGGCCAGATCGGGACGAAAGCGCTTGAGGTACTCGATCAGGACCAGCGAGTGCTTCTGTTCCTCGAAGAACCACACGGACATGAACGCCGAGAAATCGCTGTCGTGGATGTTGTCGCGCAGGAACATCTCCGTGGCCGGCAGGGCCGACCATTCGGTGATGGCGTTCATCTTGATGGTCTGCGCCTGCTCGTCGGACAGCATGGTGCCGTCGAAATCGGCCCACGGCACGTCGCGCGCCATGTTCCAGCGGACCGCTTCGAGCGACTTGTACAATTCGGGATAAAGCATCGCAGGCATTTTTCCTGTGGCGTTGGCACGCGTGAGGCGCGCGATTCTAGCAGGGGTGTCGCGGTCAGACCGTCTCCAGGTTCGCGCCGATCCGTTCGGCGGTGCGGCGGATGACGGTACGCTCGCTCTGATCGAGGCGAGCGACGTTCTGTGCCATGAGCGTCGTGCGAGGGTTGCGGGCGAATTTGCTCGTGTGTTGGTCGAGAAAGCTCCAGTAAAGCACCGTCATGGGGCAGGCGTCGGGGCCCGTTCGCACCTGGGGTCGGTAGCGGCAGCCGCGGCAGTAGTTGCTCATCCGCCTGATATACGCGCCGGAGGCCACATACGGTTTGCTCGTGAAGCGCCCGCCGTCGGCGAACAATGCCATGCCCGAGGTGTTGGGCAGTTCGGCCCATTCCACCGCATCGACGTAGACCGCCAGATACCAGTCGCAGACCTGGCGTGGTTCGATGCCGGCCAGCAGCGCGAAGTTGCCGGTGACCATGAGCCTCTGGATATGGTGCGCGTAGCCGTGCTCGAGAGTCTGGCCGATGGCAGCTCCCATGCAGTTCATGTGTGTTTCCCCGGTCCAGTACCACCGGGGCAGCGCGCGCTCGTGGGCGAAATGGTTCTGCTCGGCCAGCTCTGGCATCCAGTGCCAGTAGACGCCGCGAACGAACTCGCGCCAACCCAGGATCTGGCGGATGAAGCCTTCGACGCTGGCAAGCGGCAGCCGCAGTTCGCGCCATGCCTGCAGCGCTGCGTCGATGACTTCGCGCGGGTCGAGGAGCTTCAGGTTGAGGCTGGAGGACAGCAGCGAATGCCACAGGAAGGGCTCGCTCTGCCACATCGCGTCCTGATGCCGACCGAAGGCTGCCAGCCGCTCGGCAACGAAGCGTGCGAGCGCTTGGAGGGCCTGGGTGCGCGTGACGGGCCAGGCGAACGAATCGAGCCGACCGGGATGGTCCGGAAAGCGATGCTCGACGAGTGCGATCACGGTGCGCGTGAGCAGATCCGGTGCGTACCGGGGCGGTTCGGGTACCGCCGCCGGGCCGCGCGCGCCGAATCCGGCGCGGTTGTCCGTGTCGAAATTCCAGCGGTCGCCAGCGGGTCCCTGCTCCTGCATCAGAATGCCGGTGCGCTGGCGCATGTGGCGATAGAAGAACTCCATGCGCAACGTCCGCCGGTCACCCGCCCAGCGCCGGAACTCGTCGGTCCCGATCAGGAAATGCGGATCGGGCAACACGGCTAGCGTCACGCCATGTGATCGACAGACGTCCTGGATCGCCGCGAGCATGCGCCACTCGCCAGGCTCGCATACGGTCAGCGAGCCGGCGCCCAGATCGTCGAGGCATGCGCCAAGGCGTGCCCCGAAATCGTCCGGCCCGGGCGCATCGAGTTCGAGGTACCGCACTCGGTATCCAGCTGCCCGAAGCTCCTCGGCGAAGTGCCGCATCGCCGACAGAAACAGGGCAATGCGGGCCTTGTGGCTCCACACGTGGGTCGCCTCGCCGACAGCTTCGATCATCACGACCGTGTCGCGACCGCGATCGACCCGCGCCAGCGCGGGATTGTCGAGCGTCAGCTGGTCCCCAAGGACGAGAGCGGCCCTGTCCGTGTACGCGAGCGCACCCGCAGGTGCGGATCGACGGTCGGGCGGTGGCTTGCCCATGGCTGCGGCCGATGGCAGCGTGTCAGTGCGTGCTGCGCCAGTCGGTCAGCAGGCCCGCGATCTGGTCGAGTGTCCGCACCTGAACGACGCCGTCGATGGACTTGCGCAGGCGCCGCATGCAGGCGCCGCCGGCCCAGATGGCAGTCGTGCCGGGCAGGCTGGCACGCAGGGTCTTGAGCCCGGAGGCGGCTTGCCGCTCGGGGAACGCGGCGCTGAACGAGAGTGCCACGATGTCCGCGCGGTGCGCCTCGGCGGCGCGCACGATCTCCTGGGCGGGCGTTTCCGTGCCCAGCGGGATGCAGGTGGCACTGTCGCAGACGAGCAGCGCTTCCACCATGAGCAGGCCGAGGCTGTGTTGTTCGGTCGGGAACGACGTGAGCAGTACGCGTGGCGCCTGGCTCGCGGCCTGGGCGGTCGCGATCGCGTTGCGCAAGACGCTCTGGACCTGTTCGGTGTACAGGTGCTCCTCGAACACCGCGAACTCGCCGCGCCCCCACGCATCGCCGACTGCGGACGTCAGCGGCACGACCGTATCCAGTACGAAGCGCTGCAGGCCCTGTGTCATCAGCCGAAGGTTGAACAACTGCCGCAACTGCGGCAATTGATGATTGCCGATCAGCTCGAGCGCTTCGTCGATGTCGGCCGCCGATTCCGAGCGGCTGGCGGGCGTGTTGCCGAGCGCTTCGAGTGCCGACAGGTCGAGATCGATGATCTTGCCGGGTCGATGGCCGCGGTCCATCAGGCGCCGGATCGCCCGCAGTTTGGCGATCTGGTCGGGCGGATAGATCCGTTCCCCGTGCTGGTCTCGTAGAGGCTGAGGGAAGCGGTAGCGCCGCTCCCACATGCGCAGCACGTCCTTGGACAAACCGGTGTCGCGTTCCACTGCGCCGATGCCTGGCATGAGCCCCGGATCGGCACTGGCGGGCACTGCAGGGTCCCTTCCAGGGAGGGGGTCCATCGAGACCGGAATGGCTTTCTCCATCGACCTCAACGACATAACGCGAGCCGCATCGTTTTGTCCAAGACAACTGTTTGACAAGAGTACAACGGCTGCGTAGTGTAGGCGTCACATCGGTATTTGACTAGGACAAATTCTGAACGCCCGCCATGCACCGCACATCGCAATCCGTGGGGCGCGGGCGGCAGCCCGAACCGCAGCCCCAGCCCTCCGGGTGGGACCGGACCACCGGGCACACCGTCTTCAGGTCGCAGGCATGTCTCCCCTCACCCGCGTGCCACCCCCGCGCGGATCGCCTGCGACCTGAACCCCTTTCCGCGGCGTGGGTCGGGACGGCGAGCGCTGGCGGCCGCAGTGGGCAGCGTCAGGCTGTCGAGGTGGTCCTCCGGTGACACGCATTGCGGTGGTGGGGTCGGGTATCGCCGGGCTGTCAGCTGCCTGGCTGCTGTCCAAGCGCTATGCCGTCACGCTGTTCGAGGCAGCCGATACGCTCGGCGGGCATACCAACACGATCGATGTGACGGTGGACGGTACGCGTTTCCCGGTGGACACGGGGTTTCTGGTCTTCAATGATCGCACCTACCCGAACCTGTGTGCCCTGTTCGATCATCTGGGCATCGCGTCGGTGCCGAGCGAAATGTCGTTCAGCGTCCGGGTGGACGAGGATCGCCTCGAATGGGCCGGCAGCAGTGTCGCCTCTGTGTTCGCCCAGAAGCGCAACCTGGTGAAGCCGGAGTTCTGGCGCATGCTGCAGGACATCCTGCGCTTCAACCGCGAGTCGACGGCGGCCGTGGAACAGGGCGTGGACGCCGGCGAGACGCTCGGCGAATTCCTCGACCGCGGCGCCTACGGCCGCGCATTCCGCGAGTGGTACCTGCTGCCCATGAGCGCTGCCATCTGGTCGTGCCCGACCGGGAGCATGCTGGGCTTTCCGGCCGCGACCTTTCTGCGCTTCTGCCACAACCACGGCCTGCTGCAGGTCAACGGCCGGCCGCAGTGGCGCACCGTCGCGGGCGGTGGTCGCGAGTACGTGCGCCGGCTCGCCGCCGAGGTCGAGGAGGTCCGCCTCGAGACGCCGGTGCTGGGTGTGCGGCGCGGCGGCGACTACGTCGAAGTGCGAACTGCGGACCGGTCCGAGCGATTCGACACCATTGTCCTTGGCTCCCACAGCGATCAGTCGCTGGCGCTGCTCGAGGATGCGGACGCGGCTGAGCGCAGCGCGCTCGGATCGGTGCGCTACCAGCCGAACCGGGCCTGGCTCCACACCGACGAGACGCTGCTGCCGCGCGCGCGCGACGCGTGGTCGGCATGGAACTATCTCACCGGTCCGGCGCGCCTGGACGGGCGGCCGGTGTCGGTGAGCTATCTCATCAACAAGCTGCAACCGTTGCCCTGCAGGGTGCCGATGATCGTCACGCTGAACCCGGTGCATGAGCCGCGGGCCGACCGCGTGATCCGTCGCATCGACTACTCGCATCCGGTGTTCGACGTGGCGGCCATCGAAGCGCAGCGGCGCCTGCCGGCGCTGCAGGGGCGCCGCCGCACCTGGTTTTGCGGAGCGTGGACCGGTTACGGGTTTCACGAGGACGGCTTGCGATCCGGCCTGGCTGTGGCCAGCGCGCTGGGCGTCCAGGCGCCATGGCAGTGGGAATCGAAGGTCGCGTGAGCGCACAAATCTACTTCGGCCGCGTCATGCATGCGCGACTGCGCCCGAGGCGCAACGTGTTCTCCTACCGGGTGTTCTTCCTGCGTTTCCCCCTGAACGGCATCGAAGCCCTCGCGCGGCCGCTGTTCTCGGTCGACCGCTTCAACCTGTTTTCCTTTCACCGGCGCGACCATGGGCCACGCGACGGCAGTGATCTCGAGACGTGGATCCGTCAACTGCTCGCGGCCGAGGGTATCGACAGTGCAGGCGGCGAAATCCTGTTGCAGGCCTTTCCGCGGGTCCTCGGCTACGTGTTCAACCCGGTGAGCTTCTGGCTCTGCCACGACCGCGCGGGACGGTTGCGGGCGGTGCTGTGCGAGGTCAACAACACATTTGGCGAGCACCACAACTACCTGCTCGCGCATCCCGACGAACGGCCGATCGAACCGGGTGACGTGCTGGCGGCGCGCAAGGTGTTCCACGTCTCGCCGTTCTGCGAGGTCGCGGGCGGCTATCGCTTCCAGTTCGCCCTCGACCCGGCAGCCACCAGGGTACGTATCGACTACGACGACGCAGCCGGTAAACTGCTCGTTACTTCGGTCTCGGGACAGGCGCGACCCCTCACTTCGGCGCGCCTCGCAAGGGCGTTCGCGCTCTATCCCTGGATGACGGCGGCGGTGATCGCTCGCATCCACTGGCAGGCATTGCGGCTGTGGTTGAAGGGGGTGCGGTTCGTCTCCAAGCCTACGCCGCCCGTTCAGGAGACCACGCGATGAAACTGAACGACATGCCCGTCCCCTCGATTGCCGCCACGACACCACCACCGCGCGCCGCGCGGCTGATCCTGTCGGTCCTCGCGCGGATCAAGCTGGGCCAGCTCGACCTCATCACGCCCGACGGGCGGCTGCACGCTTTCGTCGGGTCGAGCCCCGGCCCGCAGTCGATGCTGCGCATTCACGACTGGCGTGTGTTCGACAACGTGCTGCGGGCGGGCGACATCGGCTTCGCCGAGAGCTACATCGCGGGGCGCTGGGACACGCCGGACCTCGCGCGCCTGCTCGCCGTCGTCGCGATCAATCACTCGGCGCTCGAGAAGGCGGTGTACGGCCGCTGGTGGGGTGCGCTCTACTACCGCATGCGGCACCTGCTGCACGGCAATTCCCGCGGGCAGGCGAAGCGCAACGTCCAGGCCCACTACGACCTGGGCAACGCCTTCTATGCGCTCTGGCTCGATGCAACGATGAGCTATTCGGCCGCGCAGTTCGAAGGGCGCCTGGACCGCACGTTCGAAGAGGCGCAGGCGACCAAGTATGAACGCATCCTCGAGAACCTCGGCGTGCAGGCCGGCGACTCGGTGCTCGAGATCGGCTGCGGTTGGGGTGGCTTCGCGGAGCATGCGGTGCGCTCACGCGGTTGCCGGGTGCACGGCATCACGCTGTCGAAGGAACAGCTCGCCTACGCTCGCGAGCGACTCGAGCGTGCTGGTCTCGCGGATCGCGCCACCTTCGAGCTGCGCGACTACCGCGCCGTGCGCGGCGAGTATGACCACGTCGTGTCCATCGAGATGTTCGAGGCGGTCGGCGAGAAGTACTGGCCGGTCTTCTTTCGCGTCGTGCGCGACCGGTTGAAGCCGGGGTGCCGCGCGCTGGTGCAGACCATCAGCATCGCCGACGAGTTGTTTCCGAGGTATCGCACCGGCACCGATTTCATCCAGCAGTACATCTTCCCGGGCGGCATGCTGCCCTCGGAAGAGGTGTTCCGCGACCGCGCCTCGCAACAGGGCCTGCTGGTGGGCGACACCTTCGCCTTCCGGCTCGACTACGCCGAGACGGTCCGGCGGTGGCGCCAGCGCTTCAACGCCCGCCTCGCGGAGTTGCACGCCCTCGGCTTCGACGAGAAGTTCGTGCGCACCTGGAATTTCTACCTGGCGTACTGCGAGGCCGGCTTCCGCGCCGGCACCATCGATGTGCTGCAAGTGGAGCTGAAGCGTGTCTAGGCTGCTGGTCGTCCTGGTGTTCCTGTGGGCTGCCCCGGCAGCGGTGCATGCCAATGCGATGCCGCTGCCCGTGGCCGTGCAGGCCGAGCGAGGCGACCTGCGGGTGCTGGGGCACGGCAAGATGCGCTGGTTCGGGCTGCACCTGTACGACGCCGCGCTGTGGGTTGCCGGCAGCGAGTGGCAGTGGGACCGCACCTTCGTCCTCGACATCCGGTATGCGCGCGCGTTTTCCGGTGAAAAGCTCGCTGCCGCGAGCGTCGACGAGATGCGGCGACTGGGCTATCGCGACCCGCGCAAGCTCGACGCCTGGCGCGAACGGATGCTGGCTGCCTTTCCCGACGTGAAGAGCGGCGACCGGATCACAGGCGTCTATCGACCTGGCATCGGTGCCGAATTCCTCCACGAAGGCCGGGCCACCGCCGTGATCGACGATCCCGAGTTCGCGCGTGCCTTCTTCTCCATCTGGCTCGACCCCGCCACCCGGGAACCGAAGTTGCGCGCAGCGCTGCTGGGACGACCTTGAACGCGAGCCCGCTGCCGCGGGCGCGCCTCGTGGCCTATGCAGCGCTCGCCGCACCGCTCGCCATGGCGGCGCTGCCGGTCTACGTCCACGTGCCCAAACTGTACGGCGACGATCTCGGACTCTCGCTCGGCGTCGTCGGTGCGATCCTGCTCGCCGCACGGTTGCTCGACGCGTTGCAGGATCCGCTGCTCGGCTGGTGGAGCGATCGCGTGGCGGCCGTGTCGGGCGATCGCCGCCCGTTCATCGTGGCGGCCGTGCCGCTGTTGGCACTCGGACTCATCGGCCTGTTCCATCCGCCGGGGCTCACCGGCATGCCGCTGGCAGCCTGGCTCGCAGGGTGCCTGGGCATCGTCTACGTCGGATTCAGCATGGGCGCCATCAGCTACTTCGCCATGGGTGCGGAGCTTTCGGCGGATTACCACGAACGCACGCGCGTGACGGCGGCACGCGGCGCATTCGGAGTGGCCGGCGTGCTGGTCGCCGCAGCGTTGCCCGATTGGCTCGCTGCCGCGAACGGCAGCCCCGGCACTCTGGGGGAAGGCTTGCGCCGCTTCAGTCTCCTCTATGTGCCGATCCTGCTTCTCGCCGCGGCGGCCACGCTGTTCGGTTCGCCGCGGGTCGGCGCGGCGCGACCCGCGGCCGCACCTGCACCCGCAGACCGAACGCTTCTACGTTCGTTGTTGGCGCCGCTGACGAACAGCGGGTTTCGCGGATTGCTGCTCGTGTTCGTCGTGAGCGGCGTCGCTTCCGCCATTCCCGCCACGCTGATCCTGTTCTATGTGCAGGACGTGCTCGAGCGGCCGGAACTGAGTGGCGCGTTCCTCGCGCTCTATTTCCTGTTTGGCGCGGCCGGCATGCCGTTCTGGGTCGCTGCGTCGCGGCGTGTGGGCAAGAAGCGCGCGTGGCTGCTCGGCATGCTGATGAGCGTGGCCGCGTTCGTGTGGGCCTACCTGCTGGGGCCGGGCGATGCGTTCGGGTTCGGGATGGTGTGCGCGTTGTCGGGCATCGCGTATGGCGCCGAGTTGGCGCTGCCGCCGTCGATCCTGGCCGACGTGGTCGACCGCGATCGCGCCGCCGGCACACAGCGCCCCGACGGCGCGTATTTCGGTCTGTGGCAACTCACCGAAAAGCTCAATCTCGCGCTCGCCGCGGGGCTGGCGCTGCCCGCGCTCGGGGCACTCGGGTACCAGCCCGGCACGGTGCAAGTGGCGATGGGCCCGTTGTCCACCATGTATGCCGCGGTGCCTTGCGTCCTCAAACTGCTGGCGGTGGCGGTCCTGTGGATCGCACCGATCGAACGCCCCGCCGGTACCACCACCGTCCCCGAAGGAGCCTCCCTGCCATGATTCGTCGCCTGATCGTCTGCGTTGCCGCGTTGCTGGCGGGTTGCTCGTCCGTCAAAGTGGAAGACTTCCGTGCGGAGCAGCCCGCGCTCGATCTGCGCCAATACTTCGACGGTGCGGTCGATGCCTGGGGCATCGTGCGCAACCGCGACGGGCGCATCTCCCAGCGCTTCAAGGTGGCGATCAACGGCACGTGGAACGGCGACACCGGTACGCTCGACGAGCTGTTCACCTACTCCGACGGCAGAACTCAGCGGCGCGTGTGGACGTTGCGCAAGAACGGTGAGCGCTACGTCGGCACCGCGGCCGACGTGGTCGGCGAAGCGCAGGGAGAGACTGCGGGGAACGCGTTCCGCTTCACCTATGTGCTCGATTTTCCTTATGGCGAGTCCACTGTGCATCTGAATGTCGACGACTGGATGTATCGTGTGGACGAAGCGGTGGTGCTCAACCGGTCCAGCATCACCAAGTTCGGCGTCGAGGTGGCACAGGTGATGATCAGCTTCCGCAAACGGAGTTGAGTGCATGCCGCTCAATCCTCCCGTTGCCCATTGGACCGACCAGCGCGTCTGGGTGGTGGGTGCTTCGACCGGCATCGGTGCAGCGCTCGCCAGAGCCCTGCTGGAGCGGGGTGCCCGCGTGGCCGTGTCGGCACGCCGTCCGGAGCCGCTCGATGCGATCGCGGCTGCCGCGCCGCCGGGGCGCGGGCTCGCGTTGGCGCTCGACGTCACCGATGCGCAATCGGTGGCGGATGCCCACCGCGCCCTGATCACGGCCTGGGGGCGGTTGGACGTGGTGCTGGTGGTGGCCGGCAACTACAAGCCCATGCGCGCCTGGGAATTCGACCTGCACGCAGCCAAGGCGCTGGTGGACGTGAACGTGAACGGGGTGCTGAACGTGCTCGCTGCAGTGCTGCCCCATTTCATCGCGACCAACGAAGGGCACTTGGGCATCGTCGCGAGCGTGGCAGGCTACAGTGGCCTGCCGCAGGCGTTGATCTACGGACCCACGAAGGCCGCGCTGTTGAACCTCGCCGAAGTGCTCTACCTCGACCTGGCGCCCCGAGGCATCGGTGTGCACGTGGTGTGCCCCGGCTTCGTGAGGACCCCGCTCACCGATGGCAACGAGTTCCACATGCCCGCCCTGATATCTCCCGAGGAAGCGGCCGATCTGACGCTGCGCGGGTTCGAACGCGGCGAGTTCGAGACCCACTACCCGAAGCGGTTCACGCGTTGGCTCAAGATCCTGCGGCTGTTGCCTTACCGGCTGTACTTCCCCCTCATCCGCAGGATCACCAGGCTGTGACGACACTTTCCGTCGACCACATCGTCGGCTACTTCGAAGCCATGAGCCCGGACGCGCTGGAGCGTCTGGCGGGCGTCTATGCCGACGATGCCTTCTTCAAGGACCCGTTCAACGAGGTCACCGGCCTGCCGGCCATTCGCCGGATCTACGAGCACATGTACGAGGCGCTGCTCGAGCCCCGGTTCCGGATCGTGAACCGCATCGTGGACGGGCCGCAGGCCATGTTCGAATGGGACTTCCACTTCCGCATCCGCAGCTGGAAGCCGCATGAGACGTGGACCGTCCACGGCACGACTCACCTGCGGTTCGGCGCCGACGGCCGCATCGTCTATCACCGGGACTACTGGGATACCGCCGAGGAGCTGTACGCAAAGCTGCCCGTGATCGGTGGGCTCATGCGTTTCCTGCGACGGAAGATGGGCTGAGGTGTGGTCCACTCCGCCGGGCCTGCGGCCCTTCCTCCCACGGAGCCAGGCCCCTTGGGGCGGCTCGGCGGTCGTTGAGACTTGACTGGCGTCATCGACCGCGCGCTGGTCTGGTTTCGTCGCGACCTGCGCGCCGAGGATCACGCCGCGCTGTATCACGCTCTGAAGGACGCTCGCGCGGTCTGGTGCGTGTTCGTGTTCGACACCGAGATCCTGGAGGCACTGCCGAGCCGGGCCGATCGCCGCGTCGAATTCATCCGGCATGCGGTGGTGGAGTTGCAGGCGGCGCTCGAGGCGTTGGGCGGCGGGCTCACGGTGCTGCATGGTCGCGCCCGCGAACTCGTGCCGAAGCTTGCCGGCGAGCTCGGCGTCGACGCGGTGTATGCCAATCACGATTACGAACCCCTGGCGATCGCGCGCGATGCGGGCGTCGAGCACCGTCTTGCGGAGACCGGCCGCAATTTCGTGACGTTCAAGGACCAGTGCATCTTCGAGCAGGACGAAGTGCTCACGCAGGCCGGGCGGCCGTTCACCGTCTTCACGCCCTACAAGAACGCGTGGCTCGCCAAGGTCGACGCGTTCTTCGTGAAGTCGTACCCCATCGCGACGCGGACCTCGCAGTTCGCCCCCAACGCCGGTCGCCCGGTGCCCACGTTGGACGAGTTGGGCTTCGAGTCCACCAACCTCGACAGGCTCAAGCTACCGTTGGGTGCCGGCGGAGCCCGCAGACTCTTCGACGAATTCGTGGAGCGGATCGATGCCTATGCCGACCGTCGCGACTACCCGGCGATGCGCGGACCGTCGTACCTGTCGGTGCATCTGCGCTTCGGCACCATCTCGGTCCGGGAGCTGGCGCGTACCGCGCTCGCCATCGATTCGGCCGGCGCCCGCACCTGGCTGTCGGAGCTGATCTGGCGCGACTTCTACTTCCAGATCCTGTGGCACCACCCGCATGTGGTGGAGCGCAGCTTCAAGCCGGAATTCGAGGGCATCGCCTTTCCGAACCCGGACGACCACTTCGAAGCGTGGTGCGGGGCCCGTACCGGCTATCCACTGGTGGATGCGGCGATGCGCCAGATCGCTTCCTCCGGTTACATGCACAACCGCCTGCGCATGGTGGTGGCGTCGTTTCTCGTGAAGGATCTCCACGTCGACTGGCGTTGGGGCGAGCGGTACTTCGCCGATCATCTGAACGATTTCGATCTGGCGGCGAACAACGGTGGTTGGCAATGGGCGGCGTCCACCGGCTGTGACGCGCAGCCCTACTTCCGCATCTTCAATCCGGTGACGCAGTCGGAGAAGTTCGACGCGCAAGGCCGATTCATCCGTCTGTATCTGCCGGAGCTCGCTCACGTGCCGGATCGGTACATCCATGCGCCGTGGACCATGCCGCCGCTCGAGCAGGCGGCAACCGGTGTGACCATCGGACGCGACTACCCGGCGCCCATCGTCGATCACGCCGCCGCTCGGGCCGTCACGCTCGACCTCTACGCGGCGGCGGCATCCGGTCACCGCGCACGCGGGGCCGCAGGCATTGGATAATGACGGATGGGGAGGCGGACAGCGGGCCGCCTCCTGTCATCCCACGAGGTCCCATTCATGGAAATCACGCCGCCGTACGCCTATACGGACATCGTCGTCCTCAACAAGGCGCACAAGCTCGTCCTGCCCGAAGCGCGCATCGTTCCGACCGTCTTCCACAGCCTCAATCCGATCCCGGTCAGCTTCGCGGAGTTCGTGCCGGCAAGCCGCGACTATCCGGTCGTGTTCGTATCGGGGGACGAGGGCAAGAGCTTCGTCGCCATGGCGGTGGTCGCGTTGGAGCGGGGGCAGAACCTGTTCGTGCTGTGGGACAAGACGTGGGATCGGCGCAGCTACGTGCCGGCCTACGTGCGCCGCTATCCCTACTGCATGACGCGCGTGACTCTCGGCGGGCAGGAGCAGCAGGAGCGCGTCGTCTGCGTGGAGCGGGCGGCCTTGAGCGACGAAGGGCAGTCGCTGTTCGACGCAAACGGCGAGCCGACGGCGAACTGGACGCAGACGCAGAAGTTCGTGTTCGAGTACGAGGCCGATATCGCGCGCACCGAACAGATGTGCCGGCAGCTCGCCGAGCTCGGACTGCTCGAGCCGTTCACGATGCAGGCGCAGCCGACCGGGGGCCAGCCGTTCGCGCTGACCGGCATGTTCCGTGTGGCCGAGGCAAAGCTTGCGGAACTGCCGGCCGAAACGGTGCAGTCGCTCCTGCGCAACGGCGTGCTGGCGCGTATCCACCTGCATCTCGCGTCGATGGACAACTTCCAGGCGCTGCTCGATCGACGGGCGGCGTTCCTGCGGCGGACGGCGGCGGGGGCGTGACGGTTGCGTTGCCCCCACCCTGACCCTCCCCCGGCGAAGCC